>OGQI01000290.1_pt1 | contig 41105 bp, 50 predicted proteins | sample 1553171 | NCBI WGS metagenome assembly OGQI01 (sample SAMEA2579988, study PRJEB22360) | human gut metagenome | biome: human gut; feature: human-associated habitat; material: faeces | place: Denmark | collected 2008/2010
TGCCGCAGATGTGCTTTCCGCTTGGGAAGCCAGCGCGACGGGACTTGCCGTGTTCCCGTGGGACGCTACATGGCGTTTCCGGTTGTTGACCGAGAATCCGGCCGGGATCGAAGTGTACCATCGCTGGGACGTCGCCCATATCGAAGGGGCCGTAGCTCCTTCTCCGAGTTGGAAATCGACGCGCCGGAGTTTGTTTATGACCACCGAGAGCGAATCGCTCGACCCGTGGTTCTTCGAAGATATCGAACTGCGCTGTGAGACGAGTTCCGAAAAATTGCTGGCGGCGGCCGATCTTTACCGGAAAGCGCAACAGCAGGTGAACGACGAACCTTACGCCGCTTATTTGGCGGAAAATATAAAGGATATCGAAGTGCTCGAACAGATGATTACCGCTATCCGGTGCTACTGCCGCGAAGCGAATCTGGCTCACTTGATGCGCAAGCATGTCGTCGAAGGGAATCCTATTCCGCAGGCTTTGATCGATCGTTTCGAGGCGATTATGCAGGTGGATATCGCCAATCAGGCGAAAGGGTTCGCCGAAAACCGGTCGGGCAATACGCCGGCCGCGGAAATGCTCAAGCTTTTCCGGAAAGATCCGGCCGGATGGGTTACGGCTTACTTACATTACCGATAACGAAAACGAAAACGAATACTAAAATTTAAATGTTCATTAATCAGTTTTAATTATGAAAAAGTTAACTTACATTGCACAGTTGTCGGCGGTTGCGCTGCTGCTGGTACAGATGAGTAGCTGTGATAGTATGCCCGATCCGAGTCCGATCTCGGATAAGTATGCCCGCCCGGAAGAGGTGGTCGAAACGGGGATACCTGTCATTACCGATGGCGGGGCGGTAATCTACTCTCCTACGAACGACAATTTCCGTTATGCGGCTTCGATGATCGCAAATTCGGACGGTACGATGAGCGCATGGTATTCCACTCCGGGGGGACTGAACGGAAGTATGCCGGCGCGTACGAAACTGAACGGCAGCGGCGACGGCGGCGGCGCCAAGGGCTGGCATGGCGAAGGGGGCAACGGAGCGATTTACTATATGTTCGATCAATCGTTTTACGGTTGGGCGGTACACTGTCCGAACTGGGATAATCCGAATTCGTCGATGCGTTTCTCTCTTTACAACTGGGATACGAATTACCAGACGACCCTGACCGGTACGCCGATCGCAACCTACGAATTCGTGCATTACGACCAGGCCGGCGAAGCCGGTTGGTTGGAACTCAACGCCGATAACGGAGGTTATACCGAAGCGACCGGAAGTCTTAAATTCCCGATGGGGGCTTATCTGCTGTATATGGAGAGAACCGAAGGTACTCCGGGCGCCTGGGGCGGAGCCACGGCTAATGGCATGATATGCTGGGTGAACGGAAGCGAAACATCCGGTATAACAGGGCACGAGAACTCCGTTCAGTATACGGCTCCCGGCGACGTCGGATACTCGTCTCAGATTCGTTATTACAGCGCACCTACCGCTTCGATCAATGCCGTATGGTCTGAGGACGAAGTGATTGCGGTAGCTCCGACCAAGGATAAGGCGGATAAATACTATGCCAAGGATCCGTCGGTCGTGAAAGTCGGGGATTACTATTACATGGCCTATACCGGGTCGGCTACGCTGGACGAAAGCCTGGACAACAACGTGTTTGTTGCCCGGAGTGCGACGATCAACGGAAAAGACTGGGAAAAATGGAACGGTTCGTCGTGGGGAGGAGATCCGGCTCCTGCGGTCGATGCCGAGCTTTCGGCAACCGAAACGTTCTTCGGAGCCGGAGAACCGAGCCTGGTCGTGAAGGGAGATCAGATCTATCTGTACTACACGTACAGCGACAATGAACAGAAAATTTACAACGTTCGGCTGATGACGGCTGCCGCCAGCGATCCGAACTGGCCGGCATCTATGACCGATCAGGGCGAAGTAATCGACCGCACGGCCTTCAAAGGGCTGAACATCGATGGTTGCAGCGTAAGATATATCGAAGATCAGGATTGTTTTCAAGCCGTACACGGCGTGAATATCGCGGATGTGAACAGTTATTCGGTCGTATGGGTTTCGAAAGACGGCGTCTCGGGATGGGAACAGAAAGGCGTGCTTTCGAACAATATCCGCGTACGCGCCAAATATGCCCGTTTCATCTGCAACGAGCAGAGCCATATTACGTCGACGACTCCCCGCCTGATGATTTATCAGAACGGCGGACAGTATTCCAAGACGGCATGGCCGACCAGGATGGTGCCTTATTCTTTCGTGGAATAAAACCTGACGGTATTATAGCGGGGAGCAATTAATGGAGTGCACCGGTTGCTCCCCGCTTTTCAAAGGAAATTTGAATTTTTAACAAATAACTGTTTTATTATAATACCTAAAAACTATGAGAAAATTGTTCTATTTGATAGCTTGTCTATCACTTACCGGTCTCTTGGGTGCATGCAACGATGACAAGGAGAATGGTGACGACGGCGAGCTTTCTTTCAAGTTTCCTCTGACTGAGTACGAATCAGCGAAAATCGGAGGGAAGAAAGTAATCGGTTTTTCGACCGTGGGAGATTGGACTGCTGAAGTGAAATACAAAGTGGCTCCTGCAACCGTGGACGACGAATGGCTGGAGATTTCTCCGAAAAGCGGGAATGCGGGCCATTGGTTCCTGACGCTCAACCTTGACGAGAATACGGATTACGACGACCGCGAAGCCGAGGTAGTTATCACTTCGGGAGGAGAAACCAAAACGTTGAAAGTTACCCAGTTTTCTACGTCGGAGATGTTCTTGCCGCAAACCACTTATAATGTGGGCGAAAGCGGCGGACCGGTGGCTCTTACCGTACAAACAAACCGCCCGTTCAGCGTTGAGGCGGACGACGCTTGCAAGGATTGGATCATTGTGCCGGATTCCAAGGCGGTGATGAAAGATTCGGTCTTTAACGTAACTGTTCTGTCCAATCCTGCGTTGGATGCCCGTACGGGTTATGTGTATGTGACGGAAATCGTTGCCGATGAGAAGGAAGAGACCCTAACTCGCCGGATCGAAATCGTACAGAGAGGCGATTTCGGTTATTTCATCATGCGTGGATCGAGCTCGGATCTGACGGCTCCGAGTGTCGTGCAGACGGGCGAAAATGCATTCAATGCATTCTACCTGTTTAAGCAATACAGCGCTAACAGGGAAGAAATGCATGTGTGGAACGGAGATGCTCAAGGCCCTATTGATTTGTCTGCAAATGGAGAATTCGGGGTACGTTTCGTAGCTGCCGGACCATTTACCGACATGCAGGTGTCTTGTTGTACTTGGTCGCAACAGCATGGGGACGGAGTAATGACCGCTTCTTTGTATGTTTGGGATACGGATTATGCTACTACTGTTAAACGCAACCCCGTGAATCAGAAAAAAGATCTTTCATACGGGGATAATACTTGGCCTAATTTGTTGAATGCGGATCAAGGTAATACTTATCCTGCAGGAGAATATCTGGTTGTAATGCAATCGACGAAGCAAAGTTCGGGAGTTTGGTCTGCTTCCGCAGGAGCTAAAGACGGTTTCCAGGGATTCTTGGCAGGCCAAGCCGTATCGTCCAATTGTCCGAAGGTACGCATCTATTATGTCAGCGACAGTAAGACAGGTGCGGCTTACCGTGAAACTAAGGATGGCGGTGTTACCTGGAGAGATCAGAGTTATGTGTTCTCTTTGAACGAAAGTTGGCTCAAAAAATGCTCTCCGACGGATTTGCGTGTGGTAAAATGTGACGGTTACTATTATGCGGCTTTTGCGGATGATGGCAACGTTAAGTTAGCACGTACTGCGAATATTAAAGACTCTTGGGCTAAATGGGACGGCTCTGCTTGGGGAGATGGAGGTTACGCTTCCGTGGTTGCGAGCGAGGTTCCTGTATCTGTGGTTGAGAATAACGGTCAGATTTATTTGTATACCATGAAGGGGAATAAGTTGGTCGTTCGTACGGCTGCCTCCGGAGACAACTGGCCCGCTTCTTTGAGCGCAAGCGCGGATGCCTGGACATTCGACAGCAATACGGATGTGGACGTGAAGTTCGTCAACGGGAAATTTACGGCAACCTATGTCAAGAGCAATCAAACCTGTGTATTGCTGTCGGACGACGGTACGACTTTTACCGATGGCGGAGTGGCCTATGCAAGAATGTGCGACGGTAGTAAATCCGCACGCTACGCATCGGGTGTTACCGGCGAGACGCAGTACATGTCTTATGTATGTACTCAGGGATGGTACTTTAAGATTATCAGCAATGATTAATTGAAAAGTCATTTGGGTTAATAGTTTTTTGGCGAAGCCGGATCAAATGATCCGGCTTCGCTTTTTATTACGGTATTTTACGGTCGGTTCCGGATTTTTCGAAAGGAGCGTCAGGGATGGATCGGGATCGTTTCATCCTAATCGAGGTAAAACTCCGAAAATATTTGTTATTTTTGTAATATAAATTTAATAAAATGAAAAAAAATTTAATTGCTTTTTTGATCGTGTTCGTTTCCGTCGCCTGTTGGCAATGCGGCGACAAAGGAGAAGACGATCCTGCGCCGGATCCGAAAATCGAAATTACCGGTTCCCCGGAGGTGAATTTACCGGCGGCCGGAGGGAACGGGGTTATCTCTTTTACCACCAATGTGGCATGGAGCGCGAAAGTAAACGACACGAAAGCTTCCTCCTGGTGCAGTATATCGCCCGAGTCGGGGAAAGCAGGCGATGTGAAAATAACCGTTACGGCAAAAAAAGATTATGAATTGTACGACGACTTTTCAGCGGAAGTCGTCATTACGGCGGGAACCGCGAGCGAGACCGTTACGGTGACGCGCGGACAGAAAGATGCGCTGATTCTGACGCAGGATTTTTATACGGTTCCGTCTGCCGGCGAAACGATCGACGTGGAACTTCAACAGAACGTCGATTACGAAGTGCAGATCCCCGATACCGTTCAATGGATCACCCAGGTCGGATCGAAAGGCCTGTCGACCGACGTGCTGCATCTGAAAGTCGATCCTTTCGACAAGACCGACGCCATTCGGTACGCTTTCGTCCTCGTCAAAGACAAAAACAGCGATCTGAGCGCGAAAATTACCGTAAAGCAAGGAGCGAAATATGTTCCCACCATTTCCGACGGATGGGATATTTATAAGGCCGGCACTTACCGTTATGGGCCGTCGATCATGATTCATGACGACGGTTCGATCGATGCGTGGTTTGCCGCATCCGGCGGTCAGTACGGCGATTGGAATTACCTGTTCAATCAGAGCGGAACGCATGAGGCGCAAGGTATTACCGGCAATAATACGGTCGGACAGAAGTTTACCGCAAAAACTCCGTTCTGGAGTATCAGCGTAACCAGCCCGAATTGGAACGGGCAGCCCTGCGGTTTTACGTTCAATTTGTACAAGTGGGACGATGCGAGCATGAGTTACAGCCAGGTCGTTCAACAGACGCCGGTAGCGACTGCGACGTTCAAAGATTATAAAGACGGGGAAAAGATCGGGGTGACCAACGACGATAAGTTTCCGGCCGGTACTTATTTGTGGGAGCTGTCCAAAGGGCTGACCGAGCAATCGGGCGTTTGGCTGGCTACCGGAAGCGTTTCGGGCGTTACCAGTTACAAAAACGGGCAGGTCGTGAGCGGCCGGAACTGGCAGGCGCAGTACAGCGTGGACAAAACGAGCGGTTATAATTTCTGGGATCAGGCTTCTTACCAGCATTCGGACGACGGAGGCAAGACCTGGACGAAGGAAGAGATGGTACTGTTGCCGACCGAATTTTCGTCCGATCATTTTTCCGTATGCGATCCGGGAGTTGCACGGTGGGGCGGTTATTATTATATCGGATATACCTCCACCGAAAATGAAGCGATGGTCGAAAACCATGTTTACGTAGCCCGCTCCAAATTCCCGAACGGGCCGTGGGAGAAATGGAACGGTTCCGGCTGGACAACCGGAACGGACGTACAACCGGTAATCCGTTACGACGGCAATCCCGTGAATTTCGGAGCCGGAGAACCGTCGATAGTCGTTCTCGACAATACGGTTTACTTCTATTATTCGTGGGACGACCAGAGCGTTACCACGCGTGTGGCGACTGCGTCGGCCGACGATCCGAACTGGCCCGGCCACCTCGTGTTCCATGGAACGGCGATGGATAAAGGCGCTATCGGCGGGGCGGATCACAGCGATGTAAAATACCGGGAGGATATCGGGAAATTCCAGGCCGTGCATACGGCGGCCCGAATGTCTGCCAATAGTTACATCGTGCTGTGGCAGTCCGACGACGGGATCAAGTTTGAGAAGATCGCCGAAATCAGGGAAGGATTGCAGCCGGGCGCGCATAACTGCGGTTGGAGCGGAGACGAGCAGGGGCACATAAAACTCGGTGTTCAGCAATATATCAGTTATGCCTATACGCTCGATTTTGGTCCGGAGTCATGGGGTAAATGGAATACCCGCTGGGCGAAACTGAACTGGTAAGCCGTAGGAGAGAATCGTATCCGTTTGTCCGGAGACTTCATTTGGGAGTCTCCGGACTTTTTATGTAAAAATGCATTTCGTTTTTTTGCAAAAATATTTTTTTAGTTATCTTTGCATCGAATAATGCTGTATTCGTCTAACGGTTAGGACGGTAGATTCTCAGTCTACAAATAAGGGTTCGATTCCCTTATACAGTACGAATTGCATTGATTATCAGCGCTGTTCTTATTTGTGGGTATCAAATGCAGTACCTTTTGATTCAAAAAGGGTATTTTTTAACGATTCCGTATCTTCCTTGTTAACCCCCAAATTTTCCATCCCACCCATGTGATTAATGCCAATAAAGCAAGCCGTCCGGCCCATATCGAAAATTTTTGCCATTTCGTCAAATCTGCCGGGACGGGAATCTCTTTGTACCGGTCACGATAAACAATACTATCCCGAATTATTGTTTTCTCGGCATCTTTGACGGGAACGGCAACGGGATATGTGTGCGGCTTGTTCCGTAGGTCATGGTACAATGTTCCATCTGTACCGATCCGTGCGTCCGATTCTGCAAAGTCCGTTTCCAAGTGTGATGAACTATCGCGGATCTGTATTTGCGCCGACTGTGCGGGGACAGGAACCCTTACCGTATCGATCCGTATCTTCTCCGCGTATTCGGTCTTATACTCGACCCGGACACTGTCTTTTGACTCCGAGCGGATCGGCATTGCCTGGCGGCAGCACGATACGGCAAGCACTCCCAATATAACTACCAGTTTTTTCACGGCTCGAACTTGATTTCGTTAATGCGGTATTTCCATCCGTTGATAAACCGCTTCTGAGACGGTTTCTTTCGAACGATATTGTCCACGAAATTTAACCGGGCCTGTTTGATCTGAGCGAACAGTTCGCGGGGGTCGCGGGCGTTCAGTGCGGCAATGGTTTTAGGGCCTACGATACCGTCCACTGCAACGCCGAGTATCTGTTGCGGAATCTTGATGCCGTTGGCTCCCGATGCCCAGACCCAATCGACCAGGATGTTAGCCAGCGATTGATTGCGGATCTCGTCGGCTTTCCACCGATCCCAATAGTGCGGTTTCAATACACGGGAGACGACTTCGTCCCACGTAAGCATTTTAAGGTCGTCTACATCGATATCTCCGTCGCCATCCTTGTCATAACCTATCTGTCGCCATGTAGCGATTGTCACACCCATATTCGTTGCGCCGCCCTGATCGTAAGGGTCGTCCACGAAGCCGCCTTCCCATTTCCGGATAAAGGGGGCCAGTTTATTGATGTCTGCCATATCTTTAATCGTAAAATACTGTTCTGTTACTATTTGTTTTCTATGCTTACCGACTTTCTCGGGGGAGTACGTTTATCGCAATTAGATACTGTGCATCGATCAAATTCAGCCATTTTTTTTGCCTCTCGTTCATTCAATAACTCTTCCTTTAACAAGACGACTTCATTTGCCAGTTTTATCCATTTATCACGCTCGGAGTTAACAACTCCTTGCAATCTGTCAATATGTTGATAAGCTTCACCCAACCGTTTTTCTTGCAATTCATCATATTTTGTATCTAAGTCAAGTTCGACATTTTCGACCTCTGCTTTTCTTTTTCTTTTTTCATACCGATAGAAAGCTATTTGAATGGCCCATCCGGAGCCGAAAGCCGCAGCCAGTATTGCCAATACTGTTTCCATCTGATCCCGTTTGATTTGTTATTCTTCAGAATTTAATTGTTCCATGATCGCATCGTATACGGCGGGAGTGCAGGCCTCGGCCACCTTTTGTAGAAGCTCAGCCTCTCTATTCGAAAGCTGAATTGGCCCTTCGTTATCGTAAATTTTATGTACCAATGCGTGATATTCTATGCCGGGACACCCCGTATAGATTGCGTCGGCAATAGATACCCGGTAATCCCTGACCTCGGATTTCGTCCTGGCGAAATCCAAATAAACCCGCAGATTCGTTAAATCGATGTTCTTCATAATTTTAGTTATTGTAGTTTGCGTAATTCCAAAATTTTGTAGAGTTGATAAATGTAAACTTACATTCGCTATTCCAATTGATCGTAACATCCTTCACGGGGCCTGATCCCATTCGGATATAATGGGCGGCATTATAAGCGTGAACTATTATGTTACCAGATCCCGATTTTTTAATCCAAATTACTTTACCATCGTTGTTAGTCGAAGGCAGATAAATGTGAGTCGTTTCCGACCCGTTGTATTCTATATAATCGTCCTCTCTTGTTAGATATGTGCTGCCTGCGGAAAAAAGATATTTGGTCGATGTTGCTATCCCTCGTATTTTAGCGTCGGCATTGAGGCGAATGTCTCCATCCCATATTTCTATGGCAATATTATCAGTGCCGCCCCATGCGCCCACACTTATAGCCCGGACAAGCCCGGACGATACTTTCGCATTGATAGTCAAATTGCCATAATTATTATTATACGAACTTTCATTCCCAAGCTGAACATAGGATTCCCCATAGGTAAACTTAATATTGCCGCTATTCTTTGTATTAAGAAGGTTTCCGTTGTCGATAACGAAATCACCTACTTTCCCGGAACTCGCCGTTATGGTGCCTGTAAATTCGCCTGCTGAAGCATGAACTGTCCCCGTGAATTCGCCTGAAGTTGCTACCACCTTTCCCGTGAACTCTCCGCCCGAAGCGTACACCTTCCCCCGAAATTCCCCGGAGCTCGCATATATAGCCCCTCTGACAGTAAGAGAAGAATTTGTAGGGTCGAATACCAGCCGGTCGCCTCCCAATACAAAATACCCATCCGAATAAAACCGAAACTTAGCGTCGTTGGCCGCTTTTGCAGAAGTGGCGCCGCCGAACAGTATCGGGTATCGGGATAGATCGGAATACGGGTTAATACCCGATAATCCCGCAACGATATTCGATGCGGAATCGCGGACGCCGACAAACCCTGTAAGCAACAAACCGTCCGATATCTCCGTAGTCATATCCGAAAATGCCGATTTCAGAAATTCCAATTCCGCAACTCTTGCGGCTGCGGCATCGGCAGCATCCTGGGCGGCATCGGAATAGGATTTCAATTCGTTCTGAATAGCCTGATTTGCATCTTCTATGGCTCTCGTGAAATCTTTGTATGCAGCATTGAATTCCGTGTATTGTGCATTCACGTTCCTTACTTCGGCTTCTGATGCTTTGCCGTCCGCAATTGCCGCTGAAATGGCATTCAGAAGACTTACTTTAGCTGCGTCAAACGCACTCTTCTTTGTGGCAAGATCCGTTTTCGCCGAACCTCCCAGATAGGGATTGTTATACAGCTTGCCATAGGCGGCATCGGCTGCGGAGCCCGTCTCGTTGACCGTATTGATATACTTCTCGATGGATGCCGCTTCCGCGCGATCCACAATCCCGTCGGCAAAGGCTTCGTCGGTGAAGTCTTTCATGCTGGCGACGGTGGTGTTCAACGATGCCGCCGCATCTTTAGCCTCTTGGGCTGTATCTTTTGCCGTATCGATATCCTGTTTCACCTCCGGCCACTCCGAAAGATTCTTCAGTCCCGAACTGTTTTTACCGATTATTACGTCGGTATTCATCCTCATTCTCGGTTTGGTATCGCCGGGGGCCTGTTGAAAGGTGATGTAAGTCGCTTCGGGATCATCCAGGTTTCTATCCCCGCAGAACATATCCCCGTATACATACTGATACGCGCGGCCCGTTACGGGATTTACCCCGATCCCGATATAGTTTTTATCCGTCAGGTCGAAAGAGTCTATTTTAGCCAATACCTGTATGGAGCCGCCGTCCCTTGCATCTATTACGATTGCCGATTGGCGGGCGACGTCGGTTCTGTTACCGAACTGCACGATATTGTCCCCTTCCGCGGGAATGCCGCTGCCGTCTTTATCTGTTTTGGAGATATCCACATAATCGTCTCCCACGCCGATAACGAGTGCCCAAAAATATTTAATGATGCTTTTGTTATCGGCGGAGTAACGTTGGCATCTTGCCTGATCGCCTACGACAATACCGCTATATCTCGTACCGTTCTTGTTGTCATAATAACAGCGATAATAAGTGCTTTCCTCTTGTACGGACGTACATTCGAAGCCTCCGTTCGAAAATACCGTTTCTCCGAGCCTGAAAGACATCTGATTTATGATAAGCTCGTTGAATACCGCTTCTTTGCGAATGATTAGCTTGTCCGCTTCCACGACACTGCTGCCCGTGCTATCCTGATATACGCCCGCACCGGCTCCGCTGATATTTCCCTTGCGGAAATTGGCCGTAGCGAACTTGCCTTTCGCAATAACATCTGCGTCGGATTCGACGTTGCCTTGCGCCGTAACGCTTCCTTTCGCACCTACGTTTCCCCCGGCGGATATATCTCCCCCTGATTCAATATTTCCTCCTACTTGCGCATCCCCGCCAGCGGTCATATCCTGGGCGGCATTTATGTTGCCCGCATTGAAATCAAGGGATTTCCTGCCACCTTTGGGGTGGAAGTCCTCCATACTCCGAAGCGCAGAAAAAACGTTGTAATCGGTGGGGGCCGTGTTGTCGTATCTACTGATAACATAGATGCCTACGCCGGATACAACACCGATTCTTTCCGCATACTGGTTTTCCTTTATGTTGGTTTCGATGCTGCCCAAGCGGGAATAAACCGTATTATCGCCGACGGTATAGGTGGCTTCGTATGGATTGACAAGTTTCTTTTCATAAGCTTGAATTCGTGAACTTCTACCGATGGAGCCAAATCTATCCCCTATGAGCTTCACCTTTTGCCCCAGATCGTAGTTTTTATCATTTATCTGGCAATAAACAGGGTTGGTGGAGCATTCATAGACACTCGTGTCGCTGCTGTTTTTTTTGGCCCATGTTTTCCCTAGCTTCAATAATTCCTGCTCTGCCTCCGTAGTACGTTGTTTAGGCAGTTTGACGCCTGTCAGTATAAACTTATTCCCCGGTTCAGGCTTGAGGTTTTCGTTTGGGATCGTAATAGAGCCATCTCCATCGCCTTCAGTGACAGCGATTATTTCAAATTTTTTATCGAACGCCTTTGTATTAATGCTTAGTTCGAATTCGCGGCCTTCCAGCGGCCCGCTTTCAAACACACACCGGATGGTTTCGCCTTCAATGATGTCCGCCGGTGTAAATGGAGTATTCGCAACATACATGATGTATGCTGTGAATTTCTTACCTTCATCATCAATACGTTCTTCGGTCTCTACCGATGTAACTGTCTCCGTGTTTTTGGGAAACACATCATCAAAAAAGACAAGCTGTTCTACGATGTCTTTCCTGTCAAGCGGTTCCCATGCATCAATGTAAGGAATGCCATCGGGCAATCTCAAACGGATCTCTGAAATGTGATTGGTAACTCCACCCTGAGAAGCCTGTCCGTAATCGCTGGTTAGATTGCGCGTTGATCCGAACACATAAAAACGAGTGCCGTAATTACTATTGTCGCCGGATCTGCGGGGCATAGTAGCAACGACTTCTCCCCGTCGAAATATTTCTTCGCTTCCGAATTCCAGTTTTCCAAAACAAATGTAGACGAGATCTCCGTTTTGCTCAATCCACCACTCGCAATCGAATTCATCCGCAATCATACCGAGGGCATCATACAATTTATCTCCGCTAAACGATATACTCTTCGTTATTTCCGTCAGGTCTTCCGGAACATTCTTTACCACCCAATTGGATGATCCGAGTTCGTGGTTAATGCATGCGGCTATGAGATTGCCAAAGCTTGTAAGAGTCGTGGTGAGGGCGAATACGGCTTCTACGAAACCCTGACCGCGATAAAAGACATTATACTTTTTAAGATGCCCTTCTACCCCTTCGAACTGGATTGAATACTTCCACCCTCCGGTTTCCTCGTTGAAGTCGGGATCTACATCCGTAAATATTTCAAAACGGAAGCCTTCGTAAAAGATATAGCAACCTTTCGGAAATTCGATGCTTTCAGCGAGTTCAAAGTCGAGGCGCACATAATTATCACCCATCAATGCGTGGTGACGAACCGATGTATCCAGGATAGGAACTTCAATCAATACCGCATTTGACCTGTCATATATTTCAATCATAACTTGCGTGTTACGCAAGCGAAGATCATCACGGGTGGCACATTATGCCACAGATGCCGATAGTAAAACGTGACAACAGGGAGATTGTCACGTTTTATTTTATATTGACTCCCTGTCCTTCGGATTTGGCTCGTTGAAAGAAAAAATAAACTTCCCGAACCCCAGTCGGCCAACTACCTGGCTCGGCGAACTTGAATAATACAGTTTGTACACGCGCTTGAGTATCGGCACTTTTAATAGAATCTCCCCATTAGCGATTTCATTGAGGAAACTTTCATATCGCTGTAAATATTCTGACAATGTCGATCCCTCTATCGTAATAGTCAATTGTACATCCCTTTCGTCAAGACGGGGATTGTTGTATAGCACCTGCTTGCCGTCTTCAGCACGCGATTTGTTCGTTACATACGATTTTGCGGGAGGTGGAGTGAGTAGGTTTTCCAGAAAGCTATCTCCCATATTCGCCCCCCATGTTTTCCAAGCGTCTTTATTATTGATGTAAAAATCTCCTTCCATTGCTTTTAATCATTACATTCCACAAATTCCACATTCCCAGTGCTATTTACATTCCCGCCATGACGGATGATGGTTGCCGTCGCATTGCCGGAGCATGAAACATTGACATTCGCGTGATCGTACACCTTTATAAATACACGGGCATTGCCTTCTGCCTTTACGGACACATTGCTTTGGTGACGCACATAAACGGTTCCCGTACCGAAGTCGTCATATATAATCATTCCAGAACAATATCCATTACATACGACCTCCTGTAAATTGGACGTATTGACGATGTCGTCAACGAATATTCCATGCTGTTGCATAATTCCGTCGAAATGCTTTTTCATATATGCACATGACGGATAATCGTGATCGATGCAGAAATCAAGTCCCTTCATATACATTTGGCACAGCGAATGTTTATCTTCGTTTTGCCATCTTTTTTGCCACGGCGTACACAAGCCTAACGCGATTGCCTTTTCTTTCAATTCATCGGATACATTCATAATCAACTTCCTCCAAGACTGTTACTGATTCGTTTTAATATCGGATTGGTTTCTGTCCTGATGACATTCACTGCCTCTTCCGTATTCTTGCGGATATATTGTAGGTGTATCATCGACGTTTCGGCCATAGATCTTAATTCGGTTGATCTGGTCAATAACCGGCTTATATTCATATCTATGCCGGTATGTGAAATCATAAATTGTTTGAAACGCGCAATGTGTTCATTCAGATAGTTATATATCCCCCTTACATCCGACTGAATCGCAGTAAAACGCCCATTCAGTTCCGATCCGGTATCCTGCGACATGGCTTCATATCCTTTCGATGTGCCTGTCTGCTTCTTCCCCTCCGCTTCGCCCATCAAATCGAATCCGGCATCCTTAGCGGCTTTCACCATGCTATTCCATAAACTCTTCGACGTTCCTACGGTTCCTTGCAGGGCGGCAAATTGCGACGTAAGACCTTCCATGTCTTTCACTGATAATTGTCCGTCGCCAAAAACACCGCTCTGTCCGTCTTCGCCAAACAGATATTTACGAAGGTTTTCCATTGCTGGCTGAATAACTTGTAAATCTATCATCTTGGAAACGAGATTCTTTATGATGTCGTTGACCGAATTGTCGAATGCCGCTGCCGCATCTTCGCCAGCGGCAAAAGCGCTTACAAGGGCCGAGGCAATAGAGCTTGACCAATCCTTCAGACTCGCATCGAACTCCTGACTGAACAGATCTTCGTAGAAGTACTTTATCTGGTCGTCGAGTTCGGCAATCTGTTTTTCATACTCTTTGACGGCGTTGCGGTCTGTCTTCTTTTTCTCTTCTTCCTTGATTCGCATCTGGTCGATAGCATCGCGCTGCGCTTTCAGGTTGTTCAACTGTGCTTTCGCCTGACTTCCTGTTGTACCACCCAACTGACGCTCGATTACCTTTTCCAACTTCTCATAGGTAGCTTGTAAGTCCGTCACATACTCCTGAAGTCGTTTGATCTGCTTAGACAACTTAGCGTCCTTGTTTCCAATTCCGAATAAGCTGCCGATTGCCTTACCGATGCCTCCGATAACTTTAAATCCACCCGTAACGATGGAAAAAGGCTTGCTAAAATCGACCGTTTCAAGCCCTGAAATAATCTGATCGACGCCTTCAAACGCTCCGGATATCTTTTCCGGGATATTAATGCCAAAATTCTCAAGTGCACCGGTAAACGCTTTCGCAGCATCAAATCCTTCGCGGGCTTTGGCTGCGTATTCATGGGTGGCTTCCGTCAACTTTGCCTGTGCTTCATATCTTCTTTGTTCGGCCTCGGTTAATTTTTTTTCTGCCTTTGCTAAATCCAAAACTACTTCGACGAGCTTTTTGGATTTCGGGTCGTATTTCAGTCCAGCATACACAGTCTGGCCGGATTCCACCTTCCGAAGATCGTCTTTTGCCTTCTGGTAATCGGCATTTGCATTCTGGTAATTCCCAAAGGCCGCTTTTAACGCTTCACCCGGTTTCAACTCATTGATTTTCCTATCCAGTTCGTCGTATGCTTCGACCAAGTTTTTGAGATCAGTCGGGTCGAGAGCCGTTTTCGACTCCTGAATGTACTGTTGCAGACTATTTTTAAGGTTCTGCAACGTGGAATACGCAACCCTGTCCAGGTCGCCGAATATCAGCTCCCAATTCAGGCTTTTTTTAAACTCTTCGACATCAAGTTCCGACATAGCTTTCTTAAACTCTTCCCGTAGGGACAGCTTTTCGTTTATTGACGTTGTTTGGGCTGTCTTCTTTTGGTATTCCTCAGTTATTGCCAGCTTTTTCTGCTGATAATTCCCATATTTCTTCAAATAGTCATTGAGTCCCTGTATCTCTTGGTCAATCAATTTTTGATTGTCCTGAACCTGTTTTTCCAGTATCGCATTTTGTAGTTCGGCAAATTTGGGCGCTGCTTCGGCCTCGGCATTTTTTAAAGCAGATGCATAGTCAAATTTCTTATCCTTGTTTTCTAACTTGGATTCGAATTTTGTCTTCTCATTATCAGCTACTTTCTGGATGTAATCTTGTTTCTGTCGGTCTATTTCCTGTATCTCCTTCTTGTGATCCAGCCGCATTTGAGCAAGGGTTTTCTCCGAGCCTTCTTTCATGGCATTTATCCGGGCCTGCTCTATCGCATTTTGCAGATCTTCGACCTCCCTGAAAATATCCTCTCCTTGTTTGGACAGCGTGTCGGTATAATCTTTTGTATCCCTTTGAATTTTCCCTTTGATCTCTTTTATTCCTTTATTATCAATTAGATAAGGAATTTTAATCTTACTCGCAAGATCTTTACTGGACTTATTTAATGCATTTATGTATTGCCCAACATCTTCAAAAGTGTCAGGTATATCCATATTTTTACGTATAGATTCACTTTCCTGTTTAATGACGTTTGAAAATGCATTAATATTGGCCTTCAGACCTCTTATGAGGGGTGATCCTTCCCCTATACCTCTACTTGTTAATTCGTTTATCTTGTTTTGGGCATCTTCAATCTTTTTTTGATATAATAAGATTGCATTATATTCTTTTGATGATTCTATTTTTATAACGTCGCTATAATTCTTAACAATCATTTCTCTGGCGGCCTGAGCTTTTGACGTTTCAATTATAGCGGTAGCTAAATTCTTATATGCATTCGCAGCATTACCAGCCAATATCTCTTCATTTGATAAACTCCCTAAATATTCGGGATACAATCGCTTTAGTTCTTTTGCCGCCGCAATTCGATCCTCCATCGACGCAGAGGCATTTTGAGTCGCACTATACAAAAGTTTAAGTTTAACAATCTCCGCTTGCGCATTCTTAGCCCCTTCGGACATTGCTTCGTTTAGGGCTTTTGTACTTATTGCAGTAGCATCGAATGTATTTTTACCAGAAAACAGATTTTTGAAGAATCCTCCGATTTCCTTCCCGTAGGCCGTAATTAATGTGATGCCTACGACAAGAGCCGTCTGCCATGAAGCCACGGATTTTATAAGTTGTTTCCAAACGGGGACTCCTTTTATTCCCTGAGCCAAGAGTGCCTTGTATTCGATATTCGCTCTTTTTATCTCGTCGGCCAACATCGGCAGGTTGTTCGAAATAGCCAAGAAGAATTGTTGAGCAGATATGGTTAACGAGGGAAGTTCCCTGGCTAACTGTTGTACCTGAAAAGACAATGGATTAAATGCTAATGCATAATTCCCTACGTTACGACCGAACCGACCGGTTGTACTTTCCAGTTCAAGCACCTTACCATTCAGCGTCTCTATGTTTTTCCGCAATGCCTCCCCAAAAGGAGAGTTTCGGACGTTTTCTGTAAGGTTGTCGTAAACACGCTGTAGATTCAGTAGGTTCGCTTGCATCTGTTTGGTCGACCCTGCTGTCGCATTAAATTCTCGGACTTGCGAACGAAGGGAGATATTCAATGCATTGATCGTCTGCTTATGCTTCATTTCAGCCGCCGTTAACGAGAGGCGTTTGTCGATGGCGTCGCCTACCGTAATGGCATTGATAGACTCCTGCATTTGTAAACGCTTTCGTTCCTGGGCGATAATAGCCAGTTCTGCACGTTCCTTTTCAAGATTAGCAACCGTAATCCGCATCTGGCTGTCGAGATTTGTAGCCGCCTTTACTTCATCCTCTACGGAAGCGGCCGACTTACGGGATGCTGCGATCTTTTTCTCTTCTGCCTGGACAACATCTTGCGAAGCCGCTATTCTTTTTTTTTCGGCCGCTATCGAATTGTTTATCTCGTTTATAATCTTATTCTGCGCATCGACGATACCCTTGTTAAGTCCGGAAATCTCTTTTTTCGTATTCTTGATCTGGTTAACCAGTTCGTCGAATCCGCTATCTCCTTTCTGCATGGAATGCAGTTTGACATACAGCTTGTCAAGTTCTTTTTCTAATCTGATTACCTCTTGATAATCAGCCCCTATTTTAAAATAAAGTGATGCCATAAATCCAAATCGTCAATAATGAGGTGTGTTGGGGTAGGAGAAGCTACTTTCGTCCCTGTTTTCGCTTTAGCATATCCTTCCCGGATATTTTTTCAACTTGTTTTTGTGCGTCGCCGGACGAGTAATCGAACCGGATCTTATCGGCACACATCATCAGTAGGTTTTGATAGGGTATCTTTTTTACGGCTTCATCATACGAAATTCCGAGATCAAGAAAAGACGCTATCTGTCCGATCATATTATTGTTTCCCGACTTACTCGTATTGGAACTATTATCCGTAGGACTAAGCTTACACTTAGCGAACATCTCGGTTCCGTTAATCATTTCTCCGCACGCTTTCGCGGCCTCGTACAGTTGGCTGATAGTAGCATATCTACGAATGAATTTGTAGGCCAGGAATGCTCTTATATTCCTGAATATGCCGTGCCGGGTGACGGCAATGGATACGGCTTTGCATAGGCTATCCGAATTATTGTCTATCACGCGGAACCATAATATTTTCTCCAAAGGGAATGACGTTTCCGAATATTTTTCTATCATCAGGCATATATCCCAAATGACAAAAGCATATATCCGGAACCAAAATCTGCCCAATGTTACCCTTACGTAATTATTGCGCCTTACCGCCTTCGATATCAATATTGATGCTCTGTTCATCTTCTTTCCCGATCAATTCATTTAACTGTGAAAAAACAGCGCATATCTCCCTATATTGCTCGATAGGGATAGAGTCTATCACCTTTAATACATTCTCGTTTAATTCCGACAACGAAGCGCGCCTGACGATCTGTCTCTGAAGAACATATCTGCGAAAGCGTGAGAAAGAGCCGCTCCCTGATACCGCTAATGCGATTATCCGGGATAGATAATCCGTATTGTCCGGGATATCGTCGCGCTCGAAAGAATGCATCTTACGCATCGTTTTAAATATGCGGCGAATCGTTAGTACGGTCGGTTCTTCGAAGGCCAGAATTCGACTCCCGAATGATAAAATATTAATTCCCATATTGATAAAAGGCGGGTCTCCCCGCCTTCAAAAATTAAATTTGACCACTATGCGCCCATAGATTCTTTCACTTCGCTGTCGTCGAACCAATATTCAGGAGATACACCCGATACGTCCGATTCCATCATCGTTCCTGCGACAGCCAGTCCGATAGCCCCGTCCGTATTCGCTCCCCGCGCCCCGATGGAAGCCTTCGGAAGCACAAGCCATACGTCATCCTTTGTTTTTGCAACAAGAGCCTTTTTGATATCCTGAGCACCCGATCCGCGTTTCCATCCGACGACCTGGCTCCCGGCTCCTGTAACTAACTCGCCTCCTTGCAGATCTTTTTTCTCCTGATATTGATACAATCCGATTGTGAAATTGATCGCAACATCGCCGGCCTCCCGATCTTCCCGGTAGGTGTTGCCGGTTATCTGATTCTTATACGAGGTTACGGACGCTTCTGCTTCCTCGTAAGTCCATGTATCTTGATGGACGTTTTCGATCTCGTGGAATGTGGATACGCCTTCCGATGGATGCAGGAGAGCGTACAATTTAGCCCCGCTGAATTCAGGGTCTTCGATCACGGGGCCATAGAAAAGCTGTTTAAGGCTTACCGCTGATATTTTTTTCTCTGTCATAACTTAAAGTTTAAAATTGTTTGTTTTGATAAAAAGTCTTACGTTCACGAAGTAGCTCCATGTGGCTTCGTCGTGTTCAGTGGAAATGCTGTCGATTGAATAGATTCCCCTTCCCTCCAATTCATTAAAATACACCGACCGGAATTCATTATTGGCAATATTTCCCAACTCATTGAGACGAGGATTGTTGGGGGCCGGATATTTCGAAGACTTGTTGTATGGGACGAATAGATTTACGTTGCCATATCCCTGCGACCAGGGTTCGTTGTTCATTGACAGGACATTGACGACGATCCGTTCGGATACATCCTTTTCTGTTACTGGCGGATGCACATCTTTGTGTACGGGAATGTCGGGAAATATTTCGCGGCACTTCCGATACAGAATGTTTTTAATATCTTCAGGTGTCATCATTTTTTGTTCAGTTCTTTGACTGCGTTCAGCGCTGCGCCGGATAACACATCATATCCTTTAGCTTCGACATATGAGCCGTATGGCATTCCGACAGCAAGTATCAGCGATCGTCCGGAATGGTCTAATTCATTCAATAGTTCGGTTGTAGCTCCTACTGCTTCTTCACGTCCATAATTATCGGCTACGCGCATTTCTTTAATCCTTCCATCCGTAATAGCATAACCGGGGGAATTGCGAAGACGGTACGTCCGGTTCTGATATCTGGTCTTGCTGGTTGCGTACCGGATGCCATTCTCGCCAGCCTTCCTCATGGCATCATCAATCTCCATCTCTAATTGTTCGAAGGCTTCCCTGATATCCGACAAGTCTATTACTATATCCATATCTGAGAGTAACCTAAAAAATTACACTTCCCTGGTTTTGCGACCGCCCCTTCGCCGCGCAATTCCCCATTCGGATAATATGCCCGCACACGATCTCCAATGGAGAATTTTTTTTGAATGCCTAACACAATATGATACCTGTACACATAAGCCTGTCCGTTGATGCCGACCGTCTTCGAAGCATCGTTATCGTCGCACCTGCATCGGCATACTTCAACCCATTCCTCTTTGCCTGTGCCAGGAACCGAATCGCCGTTTGAATCGGTCTCGGGCGGTTCTTTGTGCAGAAGATAGAGTATGTGTGGCATGTAGTACATATCACCAAAGGTCTGATGCGTCGGATATGGAACTCCCTGCTTCGGGGACGATCCCCAGTTGACTACATAACATCCGATAATATTCCCTCAATCCGGATTTATCCCATTGGACAGAAAATCCGTTCTCATTGACCGATTCCGGCATAGCAAGAATAGCGGGAATAAGACCCGTTATCGCTCTTAATACTTGCTGCTGGTTTTCTTTTGTAATTTCTGTTTCCAGAGAGATGTCCGGACTTGAGAGAGTGATATCGAGAAGGTCAGCCTCCGACAGTGAAACGCCGAAGGTCTGAAACCTACCCGTTATGTATTCGCCTATTGTCACGGTTCCGTATTCAATGAATAAATACCGTTGATTTCCGTGATTACCGGAAGCGAAAGCGATTCCGCTTTAGTAAATTCAACGCCGTTCGAATTCTGGGTTTCCCCGACCCCCCATTTGGATACCCGAATCCGCCCGTAGTTCGAATACGAAACCCCCGGCTCTTCGCGTAGTTCACTGTTAGAGTATGCGTTTTTGATGACGCCTAGATTCCCTGATGGAATAAACACGACATTTTTCGGATTCCAGGGCTCATAGGGCCTGAAAACGCCGTTGTCCTGAATTCTGCATTGCCTTCTTACCGGTTCGAAAACAGGTAGTTCGTTAGAGCGCATAAATTCATTCAGGGAAGAGAGCAGCAGGGGACTCGATGACTTATCCGTCCCGAAGATTACCTGTTTCATCTTTTTACTGCGAAGAATGAAAGATAATTTCGACGGGGCGAGCAGAATGCGGTCGAATACCACTTTGTCGGAAGCGGCATCTACAATGCTCTGAAGGTCATCGAAAACATCGACCGTATCGACATTGCCGTCTGTCCAACCGGTCGTTACGCTGGCTTTGTTTCCTGTCGGCATGTTGTAATCGATAGTCGTTTTAACACCTCCCTCAGGGTTATTGGTCGAATCGAGAGTAGCCACGCCTTCGTTAGACAATGCTCCCATAGCGATGATGTCTAATTTGGCATGAACGCCACTTACGACAGTCTTTGCATCCCCGAACATGAGATCTATCAACTGCTGTTTCGCGGCCCCTTCCGGGATCATCCGGCTATCGAGAATCTGCAATACTTTTCGATAGGTGTCAATTGTCATTGGAAGGGTTATTGCGTGAGTCAACACCTTTTTGGCGATTGTTTCAAGTCCTTCCGTCCCGATAACTGGCTCCTTCGAATTTCGATCAATGGTGGATGCGGCGATACTTACGTTATACTTGCCTTTAATCTCTTCGAAATCCAGTCCGATCGTAGGGTAATCCCATGTGAAAAACCGTTCGTAGAAAACGTTATCGAAAAGCTGCTTATGAAGCCTGGACACAGCATCGAAACGGAGCTGTATCTGTTTGGTCAGGTTTCCGAAAATGGAACTGTAAAAGAATTTTTCTGCCATAGCTTACTGTTTGATGAAGAAAATATTCGGGTTGTTTTTCAGTGTAATCCCCTGAAGCCACGATTCAGGGGGATCCGGAACGTATCCGTACAGAACGACAGCGTCATAGGCCACCGAAACCGTATCGGAATCATCGCCGTTCAAAGGATCGGTCGTCTCTCCGACGACACCGTTCGGGACATATTTATCTGCTGAATCCGTGGTCGCGGTAGCTTCTAAAAGGTTATCACCTGCCGCCAGCCCAGTAATGGCGGCAGAGAGTGTAATAGTGTCGTAATCGGCATTCGATGTGTCGATGGATGAAATCGTCACGCCTGTCGTCTCGCCTTCTTTCATCACGATGTCGGTGGCCTGGAATAAATGCCCCTTTTTAACTCTCGGCTTGGTTGTCGTGCCGCCCGTGACGACTTGGGCATGCTTCGAGATGCCCGCCGTTAGCGTACCGGGGACAATCGATACGAGAGTACCCTTCGGAATCCGCGTTCCTTTGGGGAACGTCTGAAGTAATTTGTATCCTGCGGGGAAAATCTTAGCTTCTCCCCTCCAAAAGACGGGCATACTGCCGCCGTAGGTTTCTGGTGTGAATTTTACTCCCATTTGTTTGATTTTTTATGGTTATTTATCTGGAAGGGCGCTCGCCCATGAATCCGCTTCTCCTTTGTCGATGTCGCTAAGAGAAGCGAGTAGTCCGGAATCGTTCTTGCTTCCTAAGTTAGCTGTCACGATGTTCTGCTTGACTTTAGACAGATGGGCTTTGATTGCGTTTTCGTCGGCATCGCTCGCAATAGAAAAGCCTTCGTCGATTCTGAACTGCGGGATATCGAGTTCTTTCGCAATCCGCAGAATCATCGACTCCCTCGTTTGCGCCGCCTCTTTCGCTGCATATTCATCGATTCGTTTCTGCAAGGGAACGACCTTTGCATCGATCATTTTACGAATCAAATCTTCGTATTGAGCGGAAATCATCGGCTTCATGTCGTTATCCGGAACAACGGTCGCCCCCTGTAGAGATACCGCGCTATGAGCATTAGCTGCGCTTGCCGCCTCCGCAGCACGTTGATTGCCGTATGATTCGAAGATGTTCTGAAGAGTGATTCCTTCGACAAAAGAATTCGCCTCTTCCGGGGTTGTGATCGCCTCGCTTTGCCCATTTACGACTCCTTCCAGAATGGAGTCGGGGACATCGGCAAAACGGGCTTTAAGTAATGACAAAATAGTCTCTTTCATGCTGATATTGTTTTGGTTGCAATTACAACACAAAAGAGGACACGTTCGGCACATTGGTCAATGCTTCCGAAATAAAAAACGTGACAACCGCGCGATTGTCACGAAAAGTCATTTTATCCGGGATTAGACATAAGAAAAATCAATGGTATTCTATATTATTATAATATTTATTAATTTGCAAGGGGGGTATCTTTATTATATTTATACTTAAATATTTTAAACCTATTATTTATGCAAAAGAATAGTAACATGAGAAGGCTTTTATTTTTATTTGTGGCTGCCGCCACGGTCGTATTTTCGTCCTGCTCAAAAGATGACAATAACGACGGTATTCAATTAACCAAAACAGATCTCGTAGGGGTGTGGAATGTCACATCTATCGCAACATCAGGAGACTTTAGCAATGTCCCGTCCGGCGGAATTTTAATATCTGTAAAAAACGATGATTCGTATACAGTTAAGTTCTTTAGCGATATGTACGTAGGCAGATATGAAATAAAAGGGAATACGATGGTCGGTACGACACTTGACCCTATTACGGAGTATTTTAAATTTGAAAGTCTTGAGGGCAATAAAGCTCAGATTTCATACAGTAATAGCGACGGTGGTAGATATCAGTTCAAAGTGGTAAAAAGCAAATAGTTAAGAAAAAAGAAGTGAACAAAAGAAAGCCCTGGCTATGCCGGGGCTTTCTTTTTACCGATGTGCGGTTTTTCGATCTTTGAGCAAGTCGATCAGTTCGACTATTGCTTCCATAAATTCCCCAAAAAAGACCTTGTCCGTTTTAAGGCGCTCCAATACGTCGGAGACTGTGAAGTTGTTTTGCATAGGATAACGGTTATGCAAAAGGCAAAAAGAAACGGTTTTGCCTGTCCCGTCGTTCTCCACATAGACATTATGCAGTGGGCGCATTAACGCACCACACGGGGGTACAAAACCGTTATGATATTGCCTATGTGAGAACGAGGCAAAGATAAAAAGAAAAAAATGAAACTAATTATTTAATATTTGTTTTAACAAATTGCATTATTATACTAACTGCTTGTAATTAAAATTATTAACAAGATGATAAATCCGATTACAAGTGCAACTATCCAGTTCATTGCAGTTTGAGATGTCCCAGTTGCAGAAAGTGTTTGTTGTTTGTAATAGTTTATATACTCATCCTGTTGAGATAGAGTTTTTTCCCGTAATTTAGATGTAGACTCGTACATTTTAATAGTAGCTTGGAGTATGTTTATTTGAAGTTGCATCGCATCGGCATCCCTAATTTTAGTTTGAAGATCACTAATGAGCCGTTGCTGAGAGGTTCGCTCATGTCGGAGATTTTGTACTTCTTGTCTCAAAGCATTGATAATGTTCTGCGCATCTGTGTCTTTAGAATCATCCGATTGACTGACTGATGAATATCTACTATCATTGTCGAATGAATAGCCATTGCTAGCACATATTGTCTTGTACGCCTCGTTTATTCGCTTTAGCAGCTCGTCGAAAAATGGGTCTCCATCGTGCTTGTCTGGATGCAACTTACTCACGTATAATCTATACGCCTTTTTCACTTTAGCTTTAGAAGCATTAGGAGGAAGTCCTAATATGTCGTATGGATTAACCATCTATTTATATTGGTTCTCTTATGGCGTTCACTTATAAGCCCGACAAACAAAGTTGTATTTTACCAAGAAGCCGAAAACGGAGTGAATATTATGGTCGTTTTTTTTGCACTTGAACACTGTACCTTTATGGTCGCATTTTCTTCTGAAAATGAATTGATGTATTGCAACCAATATTGATCGACATCTTGGAATCCTGTAATTCCTTGAAATAAATGTCCCAGATATGTTGCTGATTCATAATATTTGTCAGTATTCATCCTGATTTCGACCTTATTGAGCTTGTCGTTATCTGAAAAATAGTATATTACTTTGTCAATATAATCTTTCTCCCCAATATATATAAGACCTTTATGTGTAGCAGGGGATCGTTTTCGTATTTCTTTCGACGCAACATAATCTTGTGTTGCCCCGAACTCCAAAACCGGAACTAAGAACGTTTGAAGCGGAGATTTGACGGTAATATTATAAATTTCTTCTCCAAAATTGACTTTAGTTTTGCCGACGTGAACGGAGGTAATGACTCCCTTATTTACTTTTGCAATAAATTCATCATCAGAATATCCCTGCGTGGATGAATTTCCCGTATCAAACTCATTTGAATATTTGTCTTGACCGACCATGCCACTTAAAGTATATAAAGTGATATCGTGGATTTTGTCCAGAACCGGCGGTGGATTTACCCCATCACCGATTCCATTGTCACTTTTAGAGCAACCTATCAATAAAAACGTAACAATAGCCAGAAAGAGAATAAAAGACTTTTTCATTTTCATTTATTTGTTATAATTTATTTTACGTGATTTGGCTAAATTTTGCATAGTTGTGTTTTTCCTTAGACTGTGCGGCCCAAGTGAGGTATTACACGACCCCTTTTTTTTGAGATTCAGATTCCGCAAAAGTCATTGATTGTATTTTCGTTCGCAAGGCTCCTATTTCTTCTCGCAGGTTAGCTATCTCATTGTTTAGATTTTTGATTTCTTGATCTTTACGGTTAATCATTTTTACAAGTTCGATTGTCATGTCATTTAGATTTAGGTTAATAGATTCTTTATCGCTAATTGGGGATTTAGGTTCGGTTTTCAACATGGGGCCTTCGCCGGTAAGGAGCCACACACGATTTATATCTTGATAGTATTTCAATATCTTTTCTACAACTCGCTCAGATAAATCCCGCCCTTCTTTACGAGATTTTCCTATAGTTCCGACAGCAATGCCTAATTGAACGGTCACTTTGTTATCGTTCAAATCATTTATTTCCATATACTTATCGAATCTATCAATTCTTCGCATGAAATTTTATGTAAAAAAGTTCAACGTATATTTTGAATATATGTAAATTAATTCTACATTTGCAATACGATAATTCATTCAACTGCAAAACTACCGATGGATTATCATAACGCAAATAGCAAATATATACTATTTGCGGTGAAATACAAGTTCTTTGACATCTTTCAGCCCTCATAGTCCGGTGCGGATGGATTGCTGTTACGGGTTCGACTCCCGACCGGGCGCAATACAATACTACTTTTTTTAAACCCAATGGTTCCCTTTGCCGAATGTAATTATAATACTCTCTATCTAAAGGAACGTAAGTTACAGACAAAGGCTTCGTACCAACTGTCAGACAGGTTGTTTTCCAATATTCCTATAATCTGTGATAAGTTTTATCGAGCCATTCTGTCCAAGTACAAATATCTTCTGGTTTCAGATACATTATATTCCCGCTGCGAGAACATTTAATAACCCCTTTGTCGTCCTCGGATACTACTCTCACTTGCTTGCCATCTGATTTACAAACAGCTAATTGTCCTTTTGTAAATTTTCCTCCGGCAATCAAAGGGAGATCCGCATTCGGATCGGGGGACGCGAAATGTTTGGTTAGCTTTCTGACATCGTTTGTCATTCCCCAAACTTTAAAAAATAAAATGATCTGCAAAATACCGAAAACGATCATTACGATCCCAAAGAACATCATTAAACCATCCATGTTTGTAAGTTTTTAAAATAAGTTTTAAAGTTGCCTTCTATTGATTTTACCTTTAATAAGAAATATTTTCAGGACATCGTTTCTGTCGATAATCGTATCGCCTGAGAACCGCGGGTTCGTGGCCCGTAAAATAAATTTGCATCTATCTTCAGAAAGATACACATTCTTGATCGTTCTTAGGTTATCGCAGTTTGCGTTTGTTATAACTAAATATGGCTCCCCCCAGAGCATAGAATCAACATTGGTGATCTCCTTCACAAGAACGACTTCACCGGCAAAAAAGTCAGGTTCCATGCTCTCCCCGTAGACCGGAAAGGCAGCACAGCAATCATTCAAAGGCGGGTAACTGATAAGATATTGAGACACCTCCGGAATGTCGTTAAAGCTTTCTGCAATAGACGCTGTTACGTTGATGTCGTAAAATGGGATGCCCCGTTTTTCAGTAATCTTATCTTCGGGCCTAATAAGCATTTCGCCCTCACCGGTTAGAAGCCAAACTCGATCAAACTGAGGAAAAGTATCCGCAACTTTATTAAATAGGTTATCAGTAAGGTATTTTTCCGAACCATTAAATGCTGATGACAAATTTGTTTTGTCGAATCCAATGCATTCAGCAAATTCTTTTTTCGTAGACAGCACTTTTTCGTAGCGCAATCTTTCAAAAACATCTAACAACCTATCTTTTTTAGTCATTATATATCAATTATTTGCACATTGCTTAGCGAGGTTGTACGAAATTAATTTGTATATTCATTTGTAAATACAAATTTAATTTGTATATTTGCAATACAATAATACCGCAACAACAAAGGTAATGCGATATTATCAATGTGAAAATAGTAAAAAAATACCAAAACTATGATTACAATTTCTTACTCAGTTCTTCGATCGTTCTCTGCTGACTCTCGATTATCGCTATCAGCCGGTCTTCGCGGGATGATTCGACATTTGACTCTGTACGCAACATAGCGCCCTTACCCGTAAGAAGCCATTCAGCGGAAATGTCAGGGAAAGCCTTTAGTATTTCAAGTAAAAATTTCAAAGAAGGCAGATTCTCTTTGTTCTCAACCTGCTTAATAGTAGGCTGAGACATTCCGATCAACTTGGCAAATGAGTTTTTATTTAAATTTTTATCATTCATTATCAGAACAATACGCTCATTGACCAAAAAATAATCAAGTTTTTCTTGCATTTATTCAAGTAATTACTTTATATTTGCAATACAATAATACCGCAACAACAAAGGTAACGCGATATTATCAATGTGAAAATAGTAAAAAAATACCAAACCATGAAAATGAGGATTAATAAAAGCGAAGTAATGAAGAGGGCCTGGAAGATTTTCAGAGGTAAAAACCCCTATTCGTACAGTTTTTCAGCAGCCTTGCGTCGCGCATGGTTTGTTGAAAAAGAAAATGCCAGGGCTGAGATTGAAAGAATCGAACGCGCCGCCGCAGTAATCCCGTCGCACAGCGACATGCCCTTGTTGGATGCGAGCCGCTATTACAATGGGGCGGATAGTTACGGAAGATATTTTGGAGATTAAAAAAATAGACAAATGACAAACGCTTTTAAAAAGGGAATGTTGGATGCGCCCAAAAGACATCAGGTTTTGATTCGGGAAAAGATTAAAGAAAAGTTGGGCATCACAAGTCGTATACAATTCAATAATCGACGTGATGGCATCGTGAATCATACTCCGGCAGAAAGAGACGCCATAGAAGCCATTTTCAATGAGTTTGGTGTAACCGCCCCCTGGGGGAAAGAATGATATGAAAACCGATTCGATACTAACCAAAAGAGAGGCCCAGGTAGCCGAGTTATGCGTCAAGGGGTATATCGGGAAAGAGATCGCCGATAAGCTTAATACCTCTTACCGTACTGTCGTGAACCACTTTCAGAACATTTACGACAAAACAGGTATCCGCCGGTCAACCAATGCCCTGGTGTCGTGGTGGTTTTGCGTGAACTTTTCGATTGACATTTCAGAAACGGCAAAGCAGATTATCGCGGGGGTATTCTTTCTGATGGTTCTTCCTCACGAGATTTTCATTCACGACACACAGCGGCGCTTTTCCCGTAACGGACGGGTTATCGAACTGGTAGAAAAAGATTACGAACCGGAATTTATGCCTCAAATGTTGGCTGCATAATAAAGCAAAAAATGAAAGCAAGCATAAAAAAATACGACAATAGTTTGCAAAGTCAAAAAGGTTTTGCATCTTTGCTGTTGCCAAAGTTTCATAACACTGTCAAATCTTTAGATTTTACAGGCAACCACCCTTATAACGAGGTGGGGACTTTTTCAGGTATATCTTCTGGTGACAGTGGATATGAGACTTTGGCGAGTTTTAGAAAGAGCCCCGCCTCTTCTGTTATATACATATGTCAAATTTTTAGACCATGCCAAAGTCTCCTAAAAATTTGCAGCCCGACGCACCAGGTGCGCCCGCTTCAACGCAAGAGCGTGCGAAAGTCGCTCAATCTATCTTTAATCTTTCTGACGAGGAAATCATCCATCGTTTCAAATCTCTTTCAGAGAGTGAGATCCGCGATCTCGCTCCGGTGCTCCGTATCCTTTTCTGTATGCTCTTAATTCATAACAATAAACGCTAAACAACTGTATTGCAATACACTAAATTAAAATACGATGGAAAATTTATTGAAATGTGATGGCCGCCGTTTTCGGTGCAAAATCAAAGAGACTCCCGCCGAAGGCAGAATCCGGGTAGAAAATGGCAATGTGTATTTATGCCAAAATAAGCAAGAGGGAGCAGAAGCGAAATGTAGGTTCGGTTATAAATATAGCTGGGACGTTTCATCTGGATCAGATAAACACCTTGCATACAACGATGTTTCCGACTTCGTCCTAATCCCTTCTACCCCCGATGAAATCGAATCCTACAAGGACTGGCAGGTGGGAGACAAGGTGTGTTGCAAGGAAGGTATCGTCATTTCTCCCTTCTCACCATATGGCGAAATTATTTTCAGAAGCGGAGAATTGGTTGTACCAAAATTCAATGACCGTGCCCCCTACGTGTTTACATGTAACGAGCTTTACAAGCGAGGCTATCGCCTCGATATCAAACCCCTTTCTGAAGAAGAAAAAACCGTTGAAATTTCAATGGACGAGATTGCCGAAAAATGGGGCATTTCGAAAGATCAGTTGAGAATCAAGAAAGAATAGTAACGAAAGGTAGCGCACGATAGGCGGTTAATCGGATAGGCCGCAATGTTTGCCGGCATCATAGTCACATTAGGTAGTTCGACTCTACCCTGCGCGCATAGATAAAACCACAAAAATGAAAGCAAGCGTAAAAATATGTGAAAAATGTTTGCGAAATCAAAAGTTTTGCGTACATTTGTTATTGCGAACCGATACGAATATCGTATCACAAAAACATAATAACGCTGATAATAAAGCGTTGCCCTTTGTCCACTTCTACTACGGTAGTCGTGTCGGTTCGCAAAACTTGACAGGGCAACGCCTTTTTTGTTGCCATATATTAAAACTTTTAACTGACAAATGCGAACCGAAGTTAAAAGCACTAAGGCGAATAATAGTACCCTTACTGCACCCGTACCTGAATTACAGGACATCCTCAATCTCTCAAACCGAGAGATCGCAAAATCTTTTTGCAGAATTAAATCCTTTTCGTATCTTTGTAATGCGACAGAACCGTATTGCACGGTTTACAAAGTACATAAAAGCCTTTTTTGGGCGTATCTCCGTTGCGCTTCTACTCCGTGTAGTGGCGGTTCTGTCGCAAGAATTGGGGGTGCGCCCTCTTTTTATGCAATTAACTGACTTGTGTTCAACAAAATGCGACAGAACGACACAAGCGGTAAGGCGAATAATAGTACCCTTACTGCACCTGTATCCGAATTACAGGACATCCTTAACCTCTCGAACCGAGAGATCGCAATCCGTTTACAATCACTCTCTTTGGACGATCTTGAAAAGCTCGCCCCGCTGCTTCGTGTACTTATGTATGTCGTTTTAACGCGAGAAAGCCATGCCACAGAAGAACATTCCGCAAACAGTAACCTTTGGTCAGGTGATGGATTATATTAGTGAATTAGAGGCATCTAACCGGGTGCTTAGCGCTGAGAACAATAAGATGCGCCACTACTTTAATCTTGAATTGGTGGCCGACGTGCCGGTATCGGTCAATACTGCGTGCGATATACTCGCTCGCCATGCGAACTCGATCCGATCATACATAACCAGTGGATTGCTCAGATTGCACCCCGACAGTACGGACAAAGCACTGAAGATAAGACTTGATTCGGTTCTCGCATTCAAAAAAGCTAAAGCGGAGAAACGATGAAAGCGGTACTATTTATTACAGCCATATTGCTTGCGGCGAACGAGTCGCGCGACATCTGGGTGAACCTGATCGGCATCGGATTGATGGCATTGCTTGTAGTTCTTTTTAACCACAAAAAACACACGACCATGAACGAAGATTTCAAAGTATCGGACAAAAGTAACGATCCGGATCTGAATACGCCCCGGATTGCACTTTCGAAGCTGGCCGTTTCGGGAGAAATGAGCGAAGACGGTCGCAAGGAAATTATCAACTACTTAAACGAATTATAGCCATGATAAAGCTAACAGCCGAAGATTATCGCCGTATGGCTTTCTTGGTTGAAGACAAGTCATACGATTTCAGCAGTGATTTCGAAACTACGATAGAGTATGACACCGACCGGTTCAACTCCGATCTTCAGGTTCATGCAATGTCTTACGACCATGACGGAGAAACAAGGCTATTTATTACGTATGCACAATTAACAACCTCTATTCCAGAAGGCACAATAAATAATGACTTCGACAAAAACAGATTGCAGTACAATTTGGTTCATTAGGTTTTTGTAAGTTAAGGTTAATGATTCGCCCTGCGCCATCCGCGAGGCCCGCGCAGGTTATTTAAAAATTCAAACACGTAAATATTATGCTAACAGAATTAACATCGGATCAAAAAAGGATCATGCTTGAAACGCGTGATGAATGGATTAATCTATTCTTTGATAATGTCAGGAACAAACGAGGTATAGACAAGCCTGCTTTCGAAGAAGGGATCAAATGGCTTTACAACGATTTGCTGAAAAAGCCTACTCCGAAGATTATTTATTGTGATGGGTGGCTGAGCTGTTTATTAACCATCGCGATTTTAAAGGATAAAAACCTGATTAAAAAATCATGGGATTCGGTCATGGCTTCGGTCAAGGATTCGGTCATGGATTCGGTCAGGGCTTCGATCAAGGCTTCGGTCGGGGATTCGGTCAGGGCTTCGGTCTGGGATTCGGTCGGGGATTCGGTCTGGGATTCGGTCTGGGATTCGGTCGGGGATTCGGTCTGGGATTCGGTCGGGGATTCGGTCAATGAATATTCATCTTATATTGATTTATCGAATTATGGATGGGTCTCATTTTATGACTTTTTCGAAAAGATAAATCTGTTGGATAATTTCAATTTCAAGCAATATAAAAAGCTTATCAGATCTAATGTTTTCAATGCTTATGAATATGAAAATTACGTATTCGCAATTCAGCCTCCAGTGTATATAGAGACTAATTTAGCCGGAAGGCTTCATTCCACAACACAGGCTGCCGTCCAGTTCAGGGATGGATCGGAATATTATTTCATCAACGGCCGTTCTATTCCGGCATGGATTGTCAATGACAAAAGTTCCATCACGAAAGAGCGGTTTATGAAGGAAACGGATGCCGATATTAAAGGAGCTATTTATGAATCCATTGGACAGCAAGGTATGCTGGATCTACTCGGAGCGAAAGTAGTTGATCGGCGGGAAATCGTCCATGCTAACGGAGATAGGGAGGTTGTCGAACTTCTTAAAACGAATGATTTGTTTAAAGAAATCGATAACCAGCCTTTCGCATGGGTCTCGATGTGCTGTCCGAGTACGGGCACTCATTATCTGCAAGGTGTAGAACCGCACCATACGAACGCGATAGAAGCCATTGCATCCCTTTCGCCATTTAACGCTAAAGATTATTCATTCAATTTCAGAGCATAAATTATGGAAAACATCAGATTTCATCAGGGCGATGTGATCGGGGCTTCGATAGATGCGATCCCGGCATCCGCAATCATGGTTAAAAACCGTCCTTTAGCAATCAGCGACCGCACGAAGCATGCGCACGTGTTGACCGGTAATGTAGAACGTTACGAGGTTGACAAAAGGGTCATTTATAAAGTCAACGAGGAATCGATACTTCAGCATGTATCATTGTTATCTATGGACGATGAGTCTTATCGGTCGCCGATAGATCGGAAATGGGAAGATCATAAGCCGATCAGATTGTCCCCTGGCATATACGAGTTCTGGATACAGCAGACATACAATCCTTACACTCGATTGATGGAGGATGTGAAGGATTAACAAATAAAAAGCGGGTGGCGAAATTGGTAGACGCACATAAACAGGTGGGCTGATAGTGGTCGGGGCAACACAGTTGCCGGAGGACGCTCCTCGGAAAGCAGCCGTGCGGGTTCGAATCCCGCCCCGCTGACAAAGAAGATGAAAGGCTTCGGATATTCGAGTTTTAACGAAATATTTTTTTTGAAACCATACAGTATAGGCAGTCACCGAAGACGTTCGGATAAGTGACAAGCAATGATGCGGGGAGTGCGCCCTTGAGTATGTACAACAAAACAGGGCCAACACAAACAAAGCTGACAGATACCTTTTCTCGCAGGTAAGTTTCAAAGCTGTCGCCGGGGCAGAATCGGCCCTATACGCAAAAGCAATGGCATAAGCGAGTAAGATGCCGATAAAATGATTAAAAATTATGGGACTAAATGAAGGAAGCAATGCAATGTACATTGGAATCAGCGAAGGAAAAATTTCGCTGCGAGTAAAAGAGGGCACGCCGGGGGCGGTTCAGGTCGTAGGCAAAGAGAGTGGGAAGATCAGTTGGGTTAAGTATTACCGATCCGTTACGGGATACCTTACCGGTCTGGTCAATAAGCAGGATAAGTTCAACGACAAAATGTACAACTGGCACCTGACAATCGTAGATGGTAACGATACTTATATCATGCAGGTCAGAGAGCAAAGCGGTTATGGACGTTCGCTGATGAAGTCGCTACCGAATGTGGATTTTAATCAAAAGATCACTTTTTCGCCCTATCTGAAGGTCGTGGAAGATAAAAAGCGAGGAACGCTTTACCTCCAGCAGCGCGGAGAGAATGTGGATTGGTATTTCACACGAGAAAATCCGCACGGACTTCCTGAATTGGAGGAACGGATTGACGGTCGGGGAAATATCACCTATGACGATTCGGCGGTGCTCAATTTTTTTCTGAACTATGTAGATAATGAGATACTGCCCCGGATCGAAGCGGCAAACCGGAAGCGTCTCGGTGAACTTCCAACTGAGGAGCCTATAACTGAAGAGGATGATCCCACCGCATGGATGGAGCAGGAACACGCTCGACAAGTTGCTTCTGTCCGTGCCGAACATAAATCGTCCGGCAATCAATCTTCAGATATGAATCCTTATCAGCGGCCGCCACGTTCGATAGCTACGTTTTCCGACGGTACGCCGATTCCGAATCCTGACGATCTTCCATTTTAAACAATTTGACTATGGGACGCTTATTCCATAACCCGTCAGCGAAGCAGATTACTTTTTGCGACGAACGCTTTTACGAAACGAAGGAAGGCAATTTTTATCCTTCCGTAACTACGGTATTGGATCTTTATCCTAAAGGTAAAGAGTTTAACGAATGGCTGAAGCGTAACGGTCAGGATGCGGATGTGATCGTGATGTCCGCTGCAGATAGCGGCTCTAAGGTACATGAGGCTATCGATAAGTTGCAGCAGGGCGTAGAGGTATTCTGGGACGATAGCATATATACGCTGCGGGAGTGGCAAATGATTAACCGGTTTATCGATTTTTACAAAAGGTTTCGCCCGGAGATTATCAGTTCGGAATTTACCCTGGTATGCGATAAATACGGCATTGCCGGTACGGTGGATATGGTTTGTAGGTTGCTCGGTAAGCTATGGTTGATCGACTTCAAAACATCCAACTACATCCACAGCACACATCACATTCAGGCAGCCACTTACACCACCATGTTTAACGAAATCAACAAGGGTAGATACCAGCCTATCCAAAAGACGGGTATCCTGCATCTAAATGCCAAAACCCGTACGGAAGGATCAAAAGGAAAGATTCAGGGTGTAGGTTGGCAACTGATCCCGGTGGCGAATTGCCCGAAACATTTTGCATCGTTCCGTCATGTACGGGCTATTTGGGACTTGGAGAATCCGAATCCGAAGCCTAAGAATCTGGTATACCCCGACCGTTTAAAACTTTCTGATTATGGACACCTTGCAACGGCTTCTATCTGAGGCTGCAGAGTACCAACGGTACGCAGAACAAAAATGCCCTTCAGATCCATCGGAGATCAACGAGCGCATCAGAACCCTCCAGGTATATGTCGCCCGCACCGGACAAATGCTGGCAGAAGCGAAGCTCCTGCTCAATCGCAAAAAGAGTTCGGAAATAGCGGAGACCGTAGTAAAAATAGCTAAAGAAGGACATCTGTCCGCCAAAGCGCAAAATGCTATCGTAGACAGTATAGCGGCAGAAGAAAAGTATTTGGTAGACTGGCTCGACAGGTTGAATGCGGCCTGTACGCATCAGGTAGACCACACCCGCTCACTGCTCGCATATGAGCGTGAACAGATGAGATTATTACGCACCGGTTATTAAACACATAAGATCATGAAGCACAACAAAGGCGATCCCTGTAGTGAGTTCGAACGGCTACTGAAGGAAGAAAAAGATTCGTCAACTTGATAGCGCGGGCAAGCATTGCACCGCAAAACTCAAAGAACAATCCGGATTCAGATACTCAGATATGAAGAAGGCAAAATATTAAGCATTGAAATACTTGTAATCCTGCATGGACGGTTTTATTCGATTAAATAGAAAGTTCTTCACGAATGTTTATTGGTCGCAGCAACGCACCTTTAGTCTGTCGGAAGCGTGGCTCGATTTGATTCAGATGGCACGATTTGACGCGGAACCAGCAACGAAAGAACTACCTAACGGTCGCTTGATAACTATTAAACGAGGCGAAATACACGCGGGTTTGCGATTCTTATCCGATCGTTGGGGCTGGAGTGTCGAAAAGACGCAGCGATACATCAATAAGCATATTAAAAAACACGAAATCGAACGCCGAACCGAACACGGAGAAAGTATTATAAGTCTCTGTAATTACGAGTATTACAATCCGATGGAAGGCACTCTACCGAACACTACATCAGACACTATGTCAAACACTACCCCGTACACTGCCCGAACACCGACCAGTACGAATAATAAGAAAGATAAAGAATATATACACCCCCCTTACCCCCCATCCGGGGGGACGGCGGGTGCCGGTGCAGCGGAGCCGGGGCGAAGCCCTGATATATCTTCCGAATCTTTTACGGATACGGCGGGCCGGGCGGCGGACGGCAGGCAGGGCGCTCCTTTATGGCGGGGCGATTTCACGGTTTACCAAGCCGAAGCAAAGTCAGCGCTGGAGCAATTGAAAATCGACCAAGAATTCATAGCGGAGCAGCAGCGGTTTTACCCCGGTGTTGACATAGGCATGAGTATGGAAAAGGCGTACTGTAACTTTTGGGGAATACCCGATGGTTGGGAGCACAAGAAACGTCAAAGATCCCGTACAATCAACTGGAAGAGTACTTACAGAAACGCTTTATCTCTGAAATCCAATCAAGTGGCAGTAGGCACCGCTTTACATCAGGAGCCTCGTCCAGTTAAACCAATCAGACTATTATGACCGACGAAATGAACATACCGCAGGCCGAAAAGCTGGAACAAGCCGTAATCGGCGCATTGCTTCTGGAGCCGGGCTACCTGCCGGAAGTCGTGACGGTGCTTACGCCGGATAGCTTCTTCAACCCCTTCAATGCGAAAGTGTACGACATTATCCGCACCATGTACGACAGCGGCGAGCAGATCGACTTATTCACCGTATCCCAGCGATGCAAACGGGATAAGAAGCTTTCCGGGGAAAACGTCGTACCGGTACTTGCGGACTACACGACGCTGGTTGGTTCGGGAGCGGGCGTCGTGGCCCATGCGAGAATAGTGTATGAGAAACATTTATCCCGTCAGATGATTTCCGTTGCCACGAAAGTGCTGGGCGAGATACAGGGTAACGGGGATATAGTCGAGATCATCGACGAGTTTAACGCCGGAATGGATCGCATTTCGATGGCGATTACCGGAGGACGCGGAGCGCAGCACATCGGTGAGTGGCTGAAGGCATCGCTTCGGGATGCAGAGCGCCGTCAGACATTGTCTCAAAGCGGTTGTACGCCAGGGGTGCCTACCGGACTTGCGAGACTCGATGAACTGACTACCGGATGGCACGGCGGGGAGTTGATCGTGCTGGCAGCTCGGCCCAGTGTAGGTAAAACGGCTTTTATGCTGCATAGTGCGCGTGCCGCTGCACAAGCGAGTTATGCGCCTTGCATCTATTCGCTCGAAATGAGCGGTACTTCTATTGCCGACCGGCTGTTACTTTCGGAATGCAATGTCGATCCGGAGGTGTACCGTTCGGGGCGGATGGATGCCGATGACTGGAAGGAAGTTGAACGCGCGACCGGTTTGCTTGGCAAGCTTCCGATCTACATAGATGACAAGCCGGTAGTTTCCATGCGCTATATCCGGTCGCACGCCAAAGTGATGAAAAAGCGGGGTAAATGCGGGATTATCTTTATTGACTACCTACAGTTAGCTGATACGGCTACCGACCAGCGTAACCGTAACCGGGAGCAGGAGGTCGCACAAGCGAGCCGACAGGCAAAAATTATCGCCAAAGAACTCGACGTCCCGGTCGTACTGCTTTCCCAATTGTCTCGCAAATGCGATGATCGAAGTGGGGTCAATAAAATGCCGATGCTTTCCGATCTACGGGAGTCTGGTGCTATTGAGCAGGATGCCGATGTGGTAGCATTTCTCTTCCGGCCAGCCATCCACAATATTGAATATTGGCCGACTTCGCAAGGCGAGGTTAGTACGCGCGGGTTCGGGATTATTAATATAGCGAAGCAGCGTAATGGTCCTACCGAAGAGGTGGCTTTCAGACATAATCACTCTTTGACAAGGATTACTGATTACAAGCTGTATGATAATGTGCCAAAACAAGATACCCCTTTCTGAGCGTGTTTATGAAGCGATCCGGGAGATTGAACGGGAAAAGATAGTGAATAATATCTTCCCGTATCACGCATTGTTGATAAAAGACCTGTCCGAAAAGTTGAAGATCCCAACGGTAGACATCTATTGTGCTTGCGTGGAATTATACAAGCAGGGGATGATTACTGGTGGAAATACAGTTAATGATAAATATTTCAAAGTATTATGATTCATATTGGCATAGACACCGGCGTTAAAACAGGATTCGCCGCATGGGACTCCGAAAAAAGACATTTTCTGGAGGTCGTTACACTAACGATCACACAGGCAATGGAGAGAGTACTTATTTACCGGAATATCAGCCTTACTACCGGAAGTGAAATCAGGCTGTATATCGAAGATGCTCGTCTACGCAAGTGGTTCGGCAATACCGGGCGGGAAAAATTACAGGGAGCAGGCTCGGTTAAAAGAGACGCGCATATCTGGCAGGACTGGTGTCGAGAGCATGAAATCGATTGCCTGATGGTCGCTCCGAAAAACAATAAAACGAAAATGAACAGCGAGTCGTTCAAACGGCTTACCGGATGACGGAAAGCCGTATCGGAACACGCACGGGATGCGGCTTGCATGGTGTATGGTAGGTAAAAACATTAAAAACTTTAAAGAGTTATGGAGATTGTACAAGTAAAACAATTATCGCATGGGGATAGGTTCGCCTTGAAGGACTGGATGGATAAACCTCAGAACAGAGTCGTTTACAGAATCCCAGAGAGGCCTTCTGACTCCGTAGTCGCTAAAAGAAAACCATCAAAGTCATCTGCGAATCAGGGGGGGGACAAAAGGATTAGGAAGGATGAGTGGGTTTATAAGCCGAAACAGGAATAATAGCAACACGTGAAAATGAAATTCGATAACGCAAAACGCTTAAAATAAAAAAAAATGACAAAATATATTACTATAGATGTCTGTACAGACATTGATGTGCCCGTTTATGAAATCATAGAACAAATAAGCGACAAAGATTTGATTGACGAGATACTTAAAAGAGGGAGATCAGTTAGATCGGGTGTGAAAATCGTTCCTGTTGAAGAATATAAAAAAGGGAATTTCAAGCGCCTTTTGTGTGATATACTTTCATTAGGCTATCAGGTGTCGGATGACGAAGTGATACGCAAAATAAAGGAGAATTTATAAGGCGACAAATTGAGCAACATTCCTACGATACTCGGGGAGTATTGCCAATTAAGACCTGGCAAGACTTCTTTACTCAATCCCCGGTTTGTAACCGAAATGATGGGCTTTCCTACGGACTGGACGGAATTACCTTCCCGAAATGGCGAAAAGAATCGATCAAAGCCTACGGCAATGCGATAGTGCCGCAGGTGGCGTATCGGATATTCGAAACGATTAATGAATATGAAACCCTATCGAGGTGAAAAGGAGCGAGAAATAATGTTGGACACTATCTATAATTCTGATTGTATAAATTTCTTGTTGGATTTGCCGGACAATTCGGTTGACTGCTGCGTGACCTCTCCGCCATACTACGGCCTTCGTGATTATAATGTTACCGGTCAGATAGGACTGGAGGAAACGCCGGAAAAATACATATCCCGACTGGTTAGCGTCTTTCAAGAGGTTCGTCGAGTACTTAAACCGGAAGGAACTTTATGGGTGAATATCGGAGATTCCTATGCCGGAAGCGGCAAAGGAGCTTGGAAGAATAAAACCGCTCAGAAGGAAATTTATGTACCTGATCATGGTAGCGCTATTGCCCGAATGCCGAATGTTTGGGAAGGGATTAAGCCGAAAGACCTAATCGGTATTCCGTGGATGTTGGCTTTTGCTCTGAGACATGCCGGTTGGTATTTACGCCAGGACATAATCTGGGAGAAATCGAACTGTATGCCGGAAAGCGTGAAGGATCGTTGTGTGAAATCTCACGAGTACATTTTTCTGTTCAGCAAAAGTTCTAAATACTATTTCGATTCCGAAGCAATTAAGCAACAGGCAAAGCCATCGACCATGAAACGGGTATCGCAAGACTTAGAACATCAAACCGGATCTACACGGCCGCTGAAAAAGAACGGAACAATGAAAGCCGTTATCGGCGGTCGCAAGCGCGCAAACCAAAATGGGATTCTCGATGATTCCAATCCCATGTTCAGAAGTAACACCGACCGAGAATACGAATACACAGACTATGCCAACAAACGCAGTGTATGGACGGTTTCAACAGCCCATTGTAAAGAGATGCATTTTGCCGTGTTTCCTGAAAAGTTAATCGTGGATTGCATTAAGGCTGGATGTCCGGAGCACGGGATTGTTTTAGATCCATTCATGGGATCAGGAACTACTGCTGTTGTTGCCAAGAAACTGAACCGGCATTATCTCGGTAGCGAGTTGAACCCTGATTACATCCGAATCGCAGAAAAAAGACTGATTTACTACAAAACACAACAAACAATGTTTTGATTATGAAAAGCAGACGAGCAGAACAGGTATTACAAGCAGCTTCCTTTACCAATGAATACGGCTATCAATATGTTTGTATTGACAGTGCTTATGCAGCCGTCGAGCTTGCCGAGCGAGATGCAGAAAAGAGAATGCGCGAGAAAGCGCATAAGATTGTCAAAGAAATGATGATGGCTATCAGTAAAGGTAACACGCCTCAAAAGATGGCTGATGAATTTATCCAAAAACTCAACGAGCGATGAAATTCATTACACCCTGCTTTGTTCGGGTTGAGAATCCGGAGAAGCGAAAGGATTTGTTTGAATGGCTGTGTGAGATTGGATATGTTCCCACATACCGAATTGACAAGTACTATCCCGTTGTAGTTGCGGGTCTTACGAAAGAATGCGTAGACATAGCTCCGAAATCAGTCTTCGAAGGATTGGCATATTACGGGCTGATTGACTGCGGCGAAAACATCGAATTGTTCAAAGCACTGGCGGCGATGAATGACGATAACGACCGGGAACAATGGTTCATCAACGATAACTACGCGGATGTTGGATGCGTGATGTGGCATCTGTGTGAGGAAAAGAAGTTTAAACACTACTATGTAGAGTGGGAGGATGGAGAGACTGATATTTGCAGTGATTTTCGCAAAGCCACCGCCGAAGAGATCATCGAACACTTTAAAAGTAAACAACCATGAAACGACAAATAAATATTCTTCTATCAGATGATTACAGCACACAACAAATGAAGCTGAGATATACGCATATAAAGGCTGGTATTTGGGGCTCGTATGGATTGAGAACAATATAGGTAAAGCGATGAAAATTACCATACGAGCAAATTTTCAAAATAGTTAAACCGCCTCCGGGCATAACATTATAAGCTATGATTTTAAGATTTAGAGAAGGTTC
>OGQI01000295.1_pt1 | contig 40460 bp, 19 predicted proteins | sample 1553171 | NCBI WGS metagenome assembly OGQI01 (sample SAMEA2579988, study PRJEB22360) | human gut metagenome | biome: human gut; feature: human-associated habitat; material: faeces | place: Denmark | collected 2008/2010
AGCTGCCGGTTCCTATGTGCGGGAAAATCCAGAAATTGGAAAAAAGATGTGCACAGATTTCCAATGAGACGAAGTTTATGGTAGCGTGTCTGACAGAGACAAAACCTGAACAAAACGAAGAATATATAGAACTCTTCCGCGAACAGCTGAAAAAGAGAACGCTATCATCGGAATGGATGTTGTTTGCTATAAGTGATTTTTGCAATAGGCTGGAGCAAAGCAGTAATTATGAGTGTTACCGGGAGATCTGTGATTTAATTTTTCAACAGAAGGATAATATTGATTATAAAATTGGATATGTGCTTTTGCAGACGAATATGCAGATGTTGAAGCTTAATGTGAAAAAGGCTGAAATGTGGGTAGAACGTGGAATCCTCATGTGTGTACAATGGGGGCATAGCCAGAGAATACTGGATTTTCTTTATCAAAAAGCAGAATGTCATATGTTTCTTCAGGAAAAAGAAAAGCTGGCAGATTGTCTGGAAAAAATAGAGCAGATACAACAGATACAAAGAAAGCGTCAGGGTGAGAGTGAGTTTGCAATATGGCAGCTTCGTGGTCAGCTTGCAGCTATGGATCAGAATATGGAAGAAGCCGCCTATTGTATGGAACAAGCAACGGACAGGTGCAAAATGTACTGTGGTGAGAAAAATCAGATGTATTCTGCCATGTCAGAGGAACTGGCACGAATGTACAATGCCGCCGGACGAAGGGAAGAGTCGTTGGCATGTCATCTTGCGGTTCGCAATCAGCTGCTTAAGAATGGCTATCGTGAGGGTTCTATGCTTCTGATGGTGGACAACAATATGAGTGTAGTCTACCTGGACCTGGGAAGACCGGAAGAAGCGATCCCATATCTGACAGAGGCGCTGGAGCTTACGAAGGAAAATGGACTTGTAGGTTCGGCAGTTGCAGAGCCTACCTGGAATCTGGCACGCGTTTATCGTGCACTTGGAGATGAAGAAAAAGAAGATATATATCTGAAAGTCGCCGTGGAAGGCTTCCGGGAATGCTACCCACCGGAACATCCCAAGCGGATCGCAGCTGAACAAAGACTGAAAGAACGCCAGGGGGAATGAACCTGGCGTTCTTTCTGCTTTTATGGAAAGATGTGCGGCGGTATACTTAAAGCTGACTACAACTAATCCTATTGACATACTAGGATACTTTATAGTAACATAAATCAAAATCGTCCCAGCTCTTTGCGCGAAGGATATTTTTTGTCTGAAAGGAAAGATGGAGCTGGGGAGAGACTAAATTTACTGCCACAGGAGGCTAATCATATGAGCGAAATCACTGCAACCAAAGAGCAGCAGAATAAATACGAAGCTTTAAAAGAATACTTACGCAGTCTGGGAAGTGTGGCTGTGGCTTTTTCAAGCGGGGTGGACTCTACGTTTCTTTTGAAAACAGCACACGATGTGCTGGGGGATAAATGTATCGCGATTACTGCCATGTCCTGTTCTTTCCCGAAGAGAGAACTGGAAGAGGCGAAGACCTTCTGTGAGAAGGAAGGAATCCGCCACATTACAGTAGAGTCTGAAGAACTGGAAATTGAGGGCTTCTGCCAGAACCCGACTAACCGTTGCTATATCTGCAAGAAAGAATTATTTGAGAAAATCTGGGACATTGCCACAAAAGAGGGATTGAATGCAGTGGCAGAGGGTTCCAACATGGACGACAATGGTGATTACAGACCTGGTTTACAGGCTGTTGCAGAGCTGGGGGTGAAGAGCCCGCTGCGCCACAGCGAATTGTATAAAGCGGACATCCGTGCCCTGTCCAAAGATCTTGGCCTTCCCACCTGGGAGAAACAATCCTTCGCCTGTCTTTCTTCCCGTTTTGTATACGGTGAGACTATCACGAAGGAGAAACTTGGTATGGTAGACAAGGCAGAACAGCTTCTTCTGGATCTGGGATTTCATCAGCTTCGTGTGCGTATTCATGGTACATTGGCACGAATTGAAGTATTGCCAGATGAACTCCAGAAAGTCCTGGAGAACCGCAACCAGATCGTGAAAGCCTTCAAAGAATATGGCTTTACATACGTGACCATGGATCTCCAGGGATACCGCATGGGAAGTATGAATGAGACATTGAAGAAATAGTTTTCGACTTATGAATTATCGTCTATACTATGCTGTTAGTTAATTGCTTTAAATGCTGTTTTGCTTTATCATTAAATCAATCGTCTGACAAATTTGGGGAGGGAGTATGCTGCGGGCTCATTTGCAGAATAGCAGGTTATCCATTTTGGGGAAGCGTTTAGTGTTATACAGCAGATATCAATGGAAAAATCTTTGCCTCTGGAGTGTGTTTGAAAAGACGAAAAAAAGAATAGCGAGGTAAAGCGTATGAGAAACAGACGACTGGCACTGGCCGCAGCATTGCTGCTGGCAATCACAAGTGCAGACGGAGCAGCACTGGCAGTAAGTGGAGCTGATTTTTCTTCTGAGGAAGTAGCAGAAGCAGTTTTTGACGAAGTGGAGAATGAGGGTCTGGACAATCAGGATGAGGTTCAGGAACAGGTTCAGACTCCGGAGATGGATCAGGTGGAGGAACAGTCATCCGAGGATTCATTCTCAGATGCGTCTGGCATGGAAGCAGCTGCAGAATGGCAGAATGAGGAAGCGGCAACAGCAGACGAAGCCCTGGTTTTTTCAGATGGAGAAGACACAGGAATTACCTACACCTTGTCAGATGATGGGAAACTGGTAATTTCCGGAACTGGAAGCATCGCAGATGATGCATTTGCTGGCAACACTAAAATAACAAGCGTGGTTATCTCTGAAGGAGTGACCGGCATTGGTTCCGGTGCATTTACCGGCTGCACCAATCTGACAAGTGTGACAATTCCAGAAGGCGTAACAACCATAGATGGTATGACATTTGGCAATTGTACCAGTCTGACAAGTGTAACCATTCCGGGAACGGTAACCTCTATAGAAGTTCAGGCATTCTGGAACTGCAGCAGTTTGACAAGCATAACTATTCCTGCAAGCGTAACGAGCATCGGAAGCGGTGTATTCCAGGGCTGTACCAGCTTGACAAGTGTAAAGCTTTCAGAGGGTCTGACCAGAATTGGAGATCAGACTTTTGGCAGATGTAATGCGTTAGAAACCATAGAAATCCCGGCAAGTTTGACATCTATAGGAAATGATGCGTTTAAAAAATGTGCCAAGCTGAGAAGTATCCGCTGCTATGCAAATAGCAGCACGTGGCAGCCCAGATACATTTGTGATTCAAATACAACCGTATATTACAGCTACAATCCGAACCATACTCATTCCTATAAGTCACATGTGATAAAAATGAGTGGCTGTACCTATTCAGGATCTGAAGAAGAAATCTGTGAATTTTGCGGTGATTACTATACGAAAGAAACACCGGCACTTGGTCATGACTGGAACCGTGGGGAAACAACAGAAGATGCTTCCTGTGAAAGTGACGGAGAAAAAACTTATACCTGCAGAAGATGTGGTGACAAAAAGAAAGAGACAATTCCAGCAACCGGACATAGCTGGGTAAGGTCATGGCATGAAGATGCAACCTGTACAGATGACGGAGTCGATGAATACACCTGCAGATATTGCGATACGGAAAAGAGAACTACAATAAAAGCAACCGGACATAAATTTTCTGCATGGGCAGTAACCCAGGAAGCAACTGTGGATGAGGAAGAAGTCCAGACACGTACCTGCAGTGCATGCGGCGAGCAGGAAACAAAAATTACCCGGGACAGACTGCAGCCAACAATGAAATTGAATCAGTCCAGTATTGTGCTGAAGACCGGACAGAAGACGAAGTGTCTGAAAGTAACCGGGCTTGCAAAGGGAGATTTCATTTCCACCTGGAGTACTGATAACTGGAGTATTGCAGATGTATCTGTTAGTTCAGATGGAACCTGTAACATTACCGCCGGTAAAACTACAGGCAAAACCCGTATTCACATATACCTGAACAGCGGATATGAAAAGTCTGTTACCGTAAAAGTCCAGAAAACCGCTGTAAAAACCACAAAGATCAAAGGTGTGCCGAAAACACTGAAATTAAAGAAAAATCAGAAATATTCCCTGAAACCGGTTTTAAAACCAGTAACAAGCAAAGAAAAAATCACCTACAAATCCAGCTCCTCCAAGGTGGTAAAGGTAGATTCCAAGGGCAGAATTACTGCAAAGAAAAAAGGAACAGCCGTAATTACGGTGAAAGCAGGGAAGAAAACAGTTAAGTGTAAGGTGACTGTGAAATAACGTATATTTTGAAAGGACAGGAATGAAATATTTTCTGTCCTTTTTCATGAATATTTATTGATTCTTTTTCTGACATTTCCTATAATAAGCCTATGTGTTATAAATTTACCCATGTGACATGTAAAAACGCCGGAAAGGATATTGTATCCCGTAGAAGTCAGCGATGCATTTTACCTGTTGCAGGGGCTTTTTGTTTTGAAGATTTGGGATTTCAAACACGCTCTGGTCTGCCATGGCAGCAGGTCTTTGGACAGTGCTGCGGGCAGAAGTATATATTGAGTTAAGCTGCGGTATCAGGTGCCGTGAGGGAGTAAAAGAGTATGAAGAAAAAATGTGTGGCAATGATGTTAATCGCAATAATGACCGCATCTTTAGCTGGTTGTGGAAGCAGCAAGGACGGAAGCGGTAAATCTGTAAAGCTGGATTCGGATCACCCGGTGTCCCTGACGATCTGGCATTATTACAACGGTGCCCAACAGGCAATGTTTGACACCCTTGTAAAGGAATTTAATGCCTCCGTTGGAAAAGAGGAGGGTATCTACGTGGAGAGCTACAGTCAGGGTTCCGTATCCGACCTTGAGGAAGCAGTCAACAGCTCTTTGAACAGAGAAGTAGGAGCAGAAGAACTGCCGGATATTTTTTCTTCCTATTCTGATACTGCTTACGCAGTACAGCAGCAGGATAAGCTGGCAGACCTTTCCGTGTATTTTACAGAAGATGAGCTGTCCAGGTATGTAGATTCCTACATCCAGGAGGGCTATTTTAACCAGGATGGCGCTTTATATCTTTTCCCAGTTGCCAAATCCACAGAGATCACCATGATCAATAAGACTGACTGGGAGCCTTTTGCAGAAGCCACTGGAACTACAGTGGATGAACTTGCCACTACAGAAGGTATTACAGAGGTTGCACAGCGCTACTATGAGTGGACGGATGAGCAGACCCCGGATGTGCCGGACGATGGAAAAGCATTCTACGGCAGAGACTCCATGTCCAACTATTTTATCATTGGCATGAAGCAGATGGGAAAGGAAATTTTCCAGGTGAAAGATGGAAAAATGACCTTAAACACAGACGAAGATCTGATCCGCCGCCTTTGGGATAATTACTATGTACCATATATGAAGGGCTATTTCGCATCTCTTGGAAAATTCCGTTCCGATGATGTGAAGACAGGAGATATTCTTGCATACACGGGCTCCACATCTTCTGCCGTATACTTCCCGGATACCGTGGAAATAGGGAATAAAAGCTATCCGATTGATTACATCGTATGTGATTCTCCGGTTATGGAGGGCGGCGAGAACATAAAAGTTCAGCAAGGTGCCGGAATGGCAGTGACCAAGTCTGATGAGGAACATGAGTATGCTGCAAGTGTATTCCTGAAATGGTTCACACAGAAGAACCAGAACCTGCGCTTTGTATGCGAATCCTCCTATATGCCGGTTCTGAAAGAAGCCAACAGCGTAGACGCACTGGATTCCGTTATCAAAGAGAATAATATAGAAGTCAACCAGAAGGTTTACGATTGTTTTACAACGGAAATGGAAGACTTTGATAAAACAAGTTTCTATACAATTGGAGCCTTTGACAATAGCTACAGTGCCCGTAAGATCCTGGATTATTCTCTGGCTGACAAGGCAAAGGCTGATAAAGATGCCATGGACGCTGCAATCGCAGACGGAGAGAGCCGGGAAGAGGCTCTTGCACAGTATCTGACAGATGAGAATTTCCAGAACTGGTATACGGAATTCTGCCATAGCCTGGAGTGTATTTGAAAAAACATTCAAAGTGGTTTTTTAGACAGATTCTGGACATAAGGAGGTGCGGAGGACTGTGAAGAAAAAGAAATCTCTTTGGAACATATTTCTGATTCCTATACTGATCATTGTGTTTGTACAGGGTGCAGTCCCATTCCTGACATTGATTTTCAGCGGAATCCGCTCAAACATGGAGAATGCGGTTATCGGTCTGGACAGTCATACGGTGGAGAACCGTAAGGTGGTTCTGGAGAACGATATGATCGAGCAGTGGAGCAGCGTGTACAAGGAAAGTGACAGTCTTTCCTCTGCGCTGACAAAGGTATTGAGCGATCATCAGATGGATATGCAGGGCTTCATGGGCTCAGGGAAAGTTCAGGAGGAATATCTGGAAACGGTTTTTTATGATATGGTGGAGGTTTTGCAGTACAATTCCACTTCTGGAATTTTTCTGGTTCTGGGAAATGACGGTGATACAGATTCGGAAGGGGAATACAAAGGCTTCTGGGTGAGAGACTCAGATCCCCAGACCAAAACGGCTTCCCGCACGGACCTGCTGATGGAGCGTGGAAGTAAGGTACTGTCGCAGAATATGTCCATTTCACTGGATACTTCCTGGCATACAGATTTCCACTTCCAGGGCAATGGGAAAAGAGATGCCGATGACTTTTTTTACCAGCCATATATAACAGCAGAAAATTACGTTGATTCCCACACCAGTATGGAAAACCTGGGCTACTGGTCGAAGCCGTTTATTCTGGAAGATTTCTATAAGGATAACCATAAGATGATCACATATTCGGCACCTCTTGTTTATGATAAAACCGTTTACGGTGTGCTTGGAATTGAAGTGGGAGTGAATGATCTGACCAAATTTTTTCAGGTAAAAGATCTGGATTCCGATCTGAATGCAGGATTTGCCCTTGTGGTAGACCATGGAAATGGAAATTATGAGGGAATTGCCGGTGAGGGTGCGCTGTATGATGCAGTTTCCCGGGACGGAAGTGACTTTGTTCTGGAGGAGCCGGTGCAGGAGAATTTGCGGCTGGGACAGGGGGCTGCCCTTGGGAAACAGCAGATTTACGGACTTGTGAGCAATCTGGAGCTGTACAGCAGAAATGTGCCGTATGAAGATACGCAGTGGGCATTGTGCGGTTTTGTTACAGAGGATTCTGTGTATGGATTGATTTCCGATGTTTATGAGAGAATTCTGGGAGCGATTCTGGGAAGTGCCCTGATGGCGGTTATTCTGGTTTATTTTCTTGTCCAGTATGCGACGGAACCGGTTTACCATCTGGTGGAGAGTGTACGAGGCGGAGTGAAGGGAATTCACGGTTTTCAGGAGTCAGGTATTCAGGAGCTTGATGAGCTCCATAAAGTGATAGAGAATCTGACGGATACCCAGATGCAGACAGAGAATCAGCTTCTGGAGGAAAAGGAGCGCTATCGGATTGCGGTAGAAAGTTCCCAGGATGCCTTTTTTACCTACAAATGTAAGGAAAAACTGCTGGAAATAGTTAACAGTAAAGGCAATGACGGTGTATGGGACTGCGGAAAGCATCCGGAATTTCTTGATAATGACAGTATCCATCCGGCAGATAAGGCAAAGCTGGTGAACGCAGTAAAAAGCTCAGACGGCGTTCTGGATGTTGACTTTCGTCTGCAGCATGCCAATGGAGAATTTCAGTGGGTAAATCTATCCGGAAGCATTACTTTTGATGAGAATAAAGAGCGCAGCAGGGTCGTTGGCTGTATTCACAATGTGCATCAGCACAAGCTTCTGGAGCAGGCGCAGAAAAGAAAGCAGATTTATGACTCCATTACCTCTTTTTACCGCCTTGGAAGCGGACTGGAAGTTGTGGAAACACTGTGTCGGGATGACCCGGAAGGGGTACTGGTACTTCTGGAAATCCAGCAGTTTTCCAAAATCGATGAGCGCTATGGCCTGATCTTCGGAGATATTATTCTGGAGCAGTTTGCCGGTCTGCTGGCGAAGCGCTTCCAGGAGGACGGTTTAAACGGTGGTATTTATATCAGGGCTGGTGCAGACCAGATGCTGGTATGGCTGCCGGTATGTACGACCGGACCGATCGTGAGAAGTGTGCAGGGACTGGAAAAGGATTTTGGGGCGCTTACAGATGAGAAGCATCTGTCCCTTTCCCTGAAATGTGGAATCGCAGTTACAGGCAGCAGAAATTCGCTGTCTGAGGCACTTGAACAGACGAAGACTGCTCTTACAGCTGCACGTCATGGAAAGCAGGAAATCATGTTCTATGAGGAGCTTTCAACGGTGGAAAAAGCCTGTGCGGTTGATGTGGCATTTGCGGAGGTGGCTTCTCTGGAACGTCTGAAGGAAATGACACTTTCCTCTATAGCTCTGAACCTGTTTGACAGAGATGGTGATACTTCTGTGGTTCTGGATATTCTGGCGTTGAAGCTGCAGGAGAAATACCATCTGACAGACATTGTGATCACCCATTTCAATGGGGAATATATGGTAAATAACCTGCTGTACTGCTGGAAAACCTGGGAGAAAAAGGATGGCTGGGACGGTATGGTCCACTGTTCTGAGAAGCAATATCAGCACTTTGTGGAGACCCAGGAAATGCAGCAGCTTCTGACCTCTGGGGAAAGCATACGGAAAGAACCACTGATTCAGCCTTTTGCTTCGGGCAGAAACGATATTGTATTCCATATGACAGACAACGGACAGTATTCCGGAAGTATTGTATTCCAGGACATTGACCAGGATGTTCTGGAGAAAAAAGAAGAGTGCAAGTGTCTGGAAGAAATCAGCGCAATTATTCAGAACCGGTTGAATCTGGAGCGTCACGATCTTTCTGCCAAGGCGAAATCGGATTTCCTGGCCCGTATGTCTCATGAGATCCGTACTCCTATGAACGGTATTATCGGTATGACGGAGATTGCATTGAAAGATGGACAGACTGAGGAGCGGCGAATCGACTGTCTGAGAAAAATCGAGCACTCCTCGGAATATCTGCTTGGGCTTATCAACGATATTCTGGATATGTCCAAGATCGAGAGCGGAAAGATGAGGCTGATCGAAGAAAAATGTAATCTCATGGAGATGATACAGGGACTTCGTCCTTTGCTGGAAGCGAAGCTGAACGAAAATAACATTCAGTATATAGCAGATATCCAGCTGAAAAACCATTGGTTTCTGGCAGATTCCCTGAGGCTGAACCAGGTTCTGGTAAATCTTCTGGGAAATGCGCTGAAGTATTCCAGACCAGATGGACATGTGTGGCTGACCGTTCGCGAGACGGAAGAAGAGAAAGGCTTTTCCAATCTGTATTTTCAGGTCAGGGATGATGGAATTGGAATTGCACCTGAGAAACAGCAGCTTATTTTCCGGCAGTTTGAGCAGGCGGATAATTCTGAAAATGCAAGAAAACAGGGCACTGGTCTTGGTCTTGCCATCAGCAGAAGAATTGTGCGGATGATGGATTCCGATATTAAGCTGGAAAGTGAACCTGGTAAGGGAAGCAGCTTCAGCTTTAGCGTGAAGTTTCAGCCGGTAAGCGGTGAGAAGACTACGGTCACCAGCCAGCCGGAGGAGATCAGCTTCCCGGGAAAAAGAATCCTGGTGGTTGAGGATAATGAGCTGAATATGGAAATTATCTGTACGATTCTTGAAAATTACGGAATTAAAACCGAGCAGGCAGTTAACGGAAAAGAAGCTGTGCGGCGCATGGAAGAATCCGTTCCCGGATATTACGATATGATCTTTATGGATATTATGATGCCGGAAATGGACGGACTGGAAGCAACCCGGACCATCCGGAATCTGGATCGTGAGGACTGCAAAAAAATCCCGATTTACGCAATGAGCGCCAACGCTTTTGACGAGGATGTGAAGCGTTCCCTTGCAAGCGGTATGAACGGACATCTTTCCAAGCCTGTGAATCTGCAGGTGCTGGAGAAAACGCTGCAGAAAGTGCTGGGATGAAAATAAATGGTTTTTAAATGCATCTTGTGCAATATATTGACAGTTTGTGCCAACCCCGTCTTTTACAGACGGGGTTGTGTTATATTTATGGCAATATAAAAGGGGGTAATCACAAGCATGAAATATCAGAACATCATAGATAATATGACCTTGAAAGAAAAAGCCGCATTCCTCAGCGGAAAAAGCGAGTGGCAGACAAGAGATTTCCCGCGTCTGGATATCCCGGCGATTTTCTGTTCAGACGGACCGAATGGTGTGCGTAAACAGGCTGGAGCAGGAGATCATCTGGGAATCAATCCGGCAGTGCCGGCAACCTGTTTTCCTACAGCGGCAGCTATGGCAAACAGCTGGGATGAAGAACTGGAGCAGAGGGTAGGCGTTGCCCTTGGTGAAGAATCCATGGAAGAAGACGTAAACGTTCTTCTTGGACCTGGACTGAACATTAAGAGAAATCCTCTCTGTGGACGTAACTTCGAGTATTTTTCCGAGGATCCCTATCTTTCCGGAAAAATGGCAGCTGCTTTTATCCGCGGTGTGCAGAGCACAGGAGCAGCAGCCTGCGCAAAACATTTCGCTGTAAACAGCCAGGAGCTTCGCCGTATGGCAATGAACGCAGTGGTAGATGAGAGAACTCTCCGTGAGATCTACCTCACCGGTTTTGAGATTGCCATCAAAGAGGGCGGCGCGAAAACGGTTATGAGCAGCTACAACGAGGTAAACGGTGTTTACGCCAACGAAAACGAGCATCTGCTGAAAGACATTCTCCGTGACGAGTGGGGCTTCGAAGGCTCTGTTATCACTGACTGGGGTGCTTCTAACGACCATTCTCTCGGTGTAAAGAACGGTTCTACCCTGGAAATGCCGACTCCGGGACTTGATGCAGCGAGAGAGCTTCTTGCCAGCGTAGAAAGCGGCAAGATCAGCGAGAAGGACATTGACGAGCGCGTAGACGAGCTTCTTGATCTGGTACTTACCACCACCGAGAATGCAAAGCATTATAAAAAAGTGGCAGACAAGAAAGCCCTTCATGAGGAGCACCACAAGCTGGCACGTCTTGCCTGCGAGAACAGCGCAGTACTTCTGAAAAATGAGGACGGAATCCTTCCGGTTGGAGCGAAGGTTCAGGCAGCCGTAATCGGTGACTTTGCTTTTGATCCAAGATACCAGGGCGCAGGTTCTTCCATGGTAAACTCCACAAAAGTAGATTCCATCAAGGACATGCTGGAGACCAGCGGAATCTCTGTGACTGGAATTGTACGCGGTTATCAGCGCGATGGCAAGGAAGACGAAGCTATGAAAAAAGAGGCCGTAGATCTTGCCCGCCGTTCTGATGTGGTTCTGTTTTTCTTCGGATTGAACGAGAAAAGCGAGACAGAAGGTCTTGACCGCAAGCATCTCCGCATTCCGCAGAACCAGATCAACCTGATCCAGGAGCTGGCAAAAGCCAACGCAAACATGATTGGTATCATCAGTGCAGGTTCTGTTATTGAAATGCCATGGCACCATCATTTCAAAGCCCTGCTTCACACCGCTCTCATGGGTCAGGCAGGTGCAGGTGCAGTGCTTGATATTCTTTCCGGTAAAGTCAACCCATCCGGAAAGCTTGCTGAAACTTACATTAAGAAATATGAGGATACTCCTTCTTACAATTACTATCCGTCACAGGAGCGGAACTCTGAGTACAGAGAGGGAATTTACGTAGGATACCGCTACTTCGACACCGCAGGTGTGCCGGTAAACTATCCATTTGGATATGGTCTTTCCTACACTACATTTGAATATGACAATCTTCAGGTGAAGCCGGATGGGGCGACGTTTACCCTTCGCAACACCGGAAAGTATGATGGTGCAGAGATTGCCCAGCTTTATGTAGGACTTCCGGGAGCAAAAGTTTTCCGCCCGGTCAAGGAACTGAAAGGTTTTTCCAAGGTGTTCTTAAAGGCAGGCGAGGAGAAAACCGTTACCATTAAGTTCGACGACAAGACATTCCGTTACTGGAATATGAAGACAAATAAATGGGAAGTAGAAGGCGGCGTTTACAGCATTATGATCGGTGCAAGCTGTGCGGATATCCGTCTTCAGGATTCTCTTGCCATTATCGGAACCACTGAGGTAATGCCATACTATACTAACCGCGTTTCTTCTTACGTGGAGGGAAAAATCCAGCAGATCGGAAATGAGGAGTACGAGACGATCCTGGGACATTCCATCCCGGACGGAAGCTGGAGCGGCGAGCTTGGCATGAACGATGCCCTTTGCCAGATGTATTACGCGAAGAGCGGAATTGCCCGCTTCATCTGTAAGAAGCTGGGTGAAAAGTTAAAAAAGAGCGAGGCAGCGGGAATTCCGGATCTGAACACTTTGTTCCAGTACAACATGCCATTCCGTGCAATCGCCAAGATGACCGGCGGAATGGTTTCCATGGAAATGGTAGAGGGACTTCTAAAGGTTGTAAACGGTCATTTCAGCGGACTTGGAAAAGTAATCAGCGGATTTTTCAGAAACCAGAAGCTGAACAAGCAGTATGAGAAAGATCTGGAAGAGCAGAAATAGGAGGAGTATCATTATGGGAAAAATCAAACAGTTAATCGAAGATCACCCGAATATCTGGGAATTTATTAAATTTAACGTTTTATCCAACTGCGCAACTATTACAAACTTCATTATTATGTGGCTGTGCACCGGTTTTATTTTCAAAGGCTTTGCAAATACACCATTTAAGTTTCTGGTGTTCAATTACGCAGATAATATCGAGTCCAATCTTGGTTTATGTGGATTTTTAAGCTTTTTGGTTGCAACTGCAGCAGCTCAGACCGTAAACTTCTTTGTACAGAAGAATCTGGTTTTCAAATCCAATGCAGCGTTTGAGAAGGCTGTACCGAAATACATTGTACTTGCAGTTGTGCTGGTGCTTGTATCTGCAGCGCTTCCGGCTTACAGCCAGAGCTTTTTCGTAAACATCGGTATTTCCGAAGCACTTGCACCTACACTCGCAAATGTTCTGAACATTCTGGTTCAGGTAGTTCTCAGCTACCCGACCATGAAATTCTGGATCATGCCGAACAAATAAAGATGATTGTTCTTTACCCGGATTGCCTTGCAGTCCGGGTTTTTTAATGCTAGAGCGTGTTTGAAAAAGGCTTTCTGCAAGATGTGCGTCACAATTTGTGGGAGATTTCGCTCGGATGAGGGCGCCGTAGCGGGCTACGGCAACCGAATTCGGGTGAAATCTCCCGCAAAGTGGGGCGTGCAGATTGCGGGAATGATTTTTCAAACACGCTCTAATATTAAAAGGCGGAATTTAACAATTTAAACACATTTTTCCCACAAAGAGAACACAAATTGTCTCTATACTGTGAACTATCAAATGAAAGAGAACAAAAGAACTACCGCTTACAGGAAACGTTCCGTAAGGTGCCTCTTGTGAACGGAGTGAACAATAACAACAATGAAGTTTCTAAGGGAGGCTTTTATCATGAGAAATAAAAATGAGGAATTAAAGAGAAAACTTAAAAAGGCAGCAAGCATTAGTCTTTGCGCAGTACTGGCAGGCGGCCTTGCAGCAGGGACATATACAGGAGTTAACTATCTGACAGGCTATGAGCAGAGCGTACAGGCAGCAAGCGAAGATAAGGTTGAGCTGCTGAAATCCGAGAAGAAATCGGATGATTCCAAGGATGACAGCAAAGATGAGAGTACAGCAAAGGGTAGCCTTGATGTATCTGATATTGTAGAAGAGGCAATGCCAAGTATCGTTTCCATTACAACCAAATCTGTAGAAGAGGTTCAGAACTACTACGGAATGTTTGGCCAGTACGGTGCTTATTCACCATCCCAGGAACAGGAGGTTCAGGGAAGCGGTTCCGGTATTATCATTGGTAAGAACGATTCCGAGCTTCTGATCGCAACCAACTATCATGTAGTAGAAGGTGCGGAGACTTTATCTGTTGGCTTCTGTGACAGCACAGCATGTGAGGCTAAGGTAAAAGGTTATGACAGCGAGAGGGATCTTGCAGTTGTAGCAGTTTCCCTGGATGATATTGACAGCGATACAATGGATGCCATTACGATTGCAACTATCGGTAATTCCGATGACCTGAAGGTTGGTGCACAGGTTGTTGCAATTGGTAACGCACTTGGTTATGGTCAGTCCGTAACAACCGGTATTGTAAGCGCCAAGAACCGTCAGCTGAATTCTGATGATACAGTCGGCGATTATGACAGCGACAGCAATTCCGCTACAAACCTGATCCAGACAGATGCAGCAATCAACCCAGGCAACAGCGGTGGTGCTCTTCTGAACATGAACGGTGAGGTTGTTGGTATCAACTCTGCAAAGCTTGCTTCCACAGCGGTTGAGGGTATCGGTTATGCAATTGCAATTTCTGATGTAACAGATACGCTGGAGAGCCTGATGAATGAGGAGACCAGAGATAAAGTTGATAACCACGGTGTTCTGGGAATCACAGTTCGGAGTGTTGACAGTGCAGTAAGTGAAGCATACGGTGTTCCGGAAGGCGTTCTTGTAAGAGACGTAACAGAAGGCGGTGCAGCTGATGAGGCTGGTATTGAAGCAAAATCCATCATTACAAAATTTGCAGGCAAGGTTGTTACAACCAAGGAACAGCTGGTTGATTTCCTTTCCTACTACGAGCCTGGTGAGGATGTAGAGCTTACCATTGAGGTTCCGGATGGAAAAGGTTACAAAGAAGAGACGGTAACTGTAACTCTTGGCGAGAACACAAATACACAGAGTACGGATTCCAAGGACAACGGTGACGGTCAGGGAAGCAGCCAGGATGATAATCTTCTGGAAGACTGGGAGAATAACGAAGGCGGCTCAGGTCTCCAGTACGGCGAGGGCTGGAATTAAACACTTGGGCGAATACGCTCTAGTAAGGCATACAGATTGCTGGAATGCTTTTTAGACACGCTCTAAGGCAGGAGAACCGGGATTGATTCAGCCACGGAAATGTAAATAATAGAATGAGAGAGGTTCATCTGTAAAAAAGGTGAACCTCTTTTTTCGGGCAAAATTTCCCACAAAGCGAGGCATGCCGGTTGCGAAACAGATTTTTCAAATATACTCTGCTTTGAAATAGTTAGAAAACACATAGAAAACTGAATAATAGATTGCGTAACCTACCTTAAAAAGGTATAATTATTTTATTGTCTGCAGACTGCGGCATAATATTTTTTAGAGTTATACGAAAAAGGAAAAGAGTCAGCAAAATGAACAACGAAAGATTTCTGGTTTTCGATATAGATGATACCTTATATAGCCAGATGGAGCCGTTGCTTACAGCCTGTGAGTTCAGTCTGGGCAGGAAGCTTCCGGATCCGGAACTGTTTTACCGGATCTTCGGGAAAAGAAGCGCTGAAATGTTTCTGTTCAGCGAGAGTGGACAGGTTTCCATTCATGAATCCCGGATTTACAGAATTGAAAATACTATGAAAGACCTGGGAATTCCCTTTACCAGAGAGCAGGCAGAGCTCTTCCAGAAGAGATATAAAGAGAATCAGTCCCATCTTCATGTTTCAGGGGTAATGACACAACTGCTGGACGAATGCGAAGCTGCCGGAGTGAAAATGGGCGTGATCACCAACGGACCTTTTTCCCATCAGGTTCAGAAGTTCCACACACTGGGACTTGATAAATGGTTTACAGAGGATCAGCTGATCGTGTCTGCAGGTGTGGGCGTGGTCAAGCCGGATGTGAAGATCTTCCGCATGGCAGAAGAAAAATGGGGAATGAAGCCGGAGAATACTTTTATGATCGGGGATTCTCTGGAGAATGACATTGCAGGTGCAAAAAATGCCGGATGGAAGACCATCTGGATGAACCATCACCGTTATACGGTTCCGGAAGGTATGGAAAAACCAGATTATATTGCATATACAGAGGAAGAGTTGAGAAAGCTTATTGTCCAAATATGCTTTACAACGAAGAAGGATGGATAAAGTATGGTATCAGATTACAAAATCACCATGGAGCAGGCAGAATACGAGATGGTCTGTTACCGTAGGGTTTTTAACTTTGTAAGGCTTCTTGACCAGGAAAAACTGGAGAAATTGAATGCAGAAGGTCTGTTGGCAGCAGAGGGCGGACAGACAAAAAAAGCAGATTTGTGCATAGGACATTTTTGCCAGGGCTGTGTGGCAATGGAAGCCTTTTTACGGAAGGCAGAGCTGTGCAAGCTGGAATTTATTGGAGATGACATTTATCAGATCATGGCTAAATATCTGGAAATTGACGGTAATCCTTATGTAATGGAGCTTTTGAAGAAAATGGACAAAAGCAGCTTGATCGACCAGAAAGATCATGAGCGCTTGATCAGCAGCCTTACCGGATATAACGAGAGACTGTATCAGGATGTTCTTACGAAGGCATACAACAGACGTTATTATGAAGAAGAATTGAAGTCCCAGATGGGACCGGCTGGAATTGCCATGATCGATCTGGACGATTTTAAGCTTTATAACGACACATATGGACATAATGCCGGGGATATGGCACTGACTGTTGTTGCAGAAACCATATGCAAGCATATCCGTAAGGATGATATTCTGATCCGCTATGGAGGGGATGAGTTTCTTCTGGTGCTTCCCGGAGTAACAGAAGTGAAATTTGCCGGAAGACTGCAGGAAATCCATGATAAGATCCATCTGGCTGCTGTGCCGGGATATGCCGGGATTCAGCTTTCTGTGAGTATTGGAGGAACAATTGCCGGGGCAGATGAAACGATCGGAAGTGTGGTAGGAAGAGCTGACCGCTTTATGTACCAGGCGAAAACCCGTAAGAACCTGGTGGTAACCGAGTCTAATGAGATAAAAGCTGGAAATGCAGATGGCGCAGAGGTTAATCGTGATGAGCTGAAACAGCAGATTCTGATCGTGGATGATGCTGAGCTGAACCGTGATATTCTTGCGGAGATTCTGCACCATGATTTTAAGACTATGGAAGTAAGCAGTGGGGAGGAATGTCTCTCCGTGCTTCGGGAGTATGGTGCAGGAATCTCACTGGTGTTGCTTGATATTGTAATGCCTGGCATGGACGGCTTTGCAGTTCTTGAGGAGATGAACCGGAACCATTGGATCGAGGACATTCCGGTCATCATGATCTCCAGTGAGGAGACAGAATCATATATACGCCGGGCGTATGAAATGGGAGTTTCAGACTATATCAGCCGCCCGTTTGATGCCAAGGTTGTTTACCGGCGTGTATATAATACTATTAAATTATACGCAAAACAGAGGCGCCTAATCACACTTGTAACGGATCAAATTCGAGAAAAAGAAAAAAATAGTCAAATTTTGATAGATATTCTCAGCCATATCGTAGAATTTCGTAATGGAGAGAGCGGTCAGCACGTTCAGCACATAAAGATGTTGACCGGATTTCTGCTGGACAGACTGATGCAGAAAACAGACAAATATGATCTGAAATGGTCTGACCAGTACATGATCACAATAGCATCTGCCCTTCACGATATTGGTAAAGTGGGAATCGACGAGAAGATTTTGAATAAACCAGGCAGACTGACAAATGAAGAGTTTGAGGAAATGAAGAAGCATACCCTGATCGGTGCTTCCATGCTGAAGAGTCTTGGGGTATATCAGGATGAGGAGCTTGTGAAGGTGGCTTACCAGATCTGCAGATGGCACCACGAGCGCTATGACGGCAAGGGCTATCCGGATGGTCTGAAGGGGGAAGAAATTCCGATTGCAGCCCAGGTGGTTTCTGTTGCGGATGTATATGATGCACTGACAAGTGAGCGCGTATATAAGAAAGCATTTTCCCATGAGAAGGCTATGGAGATGATTCTGGCTGGTGAGTGCGGAACCTTCAATCCGCTGCTTCTGGAGTGTTTGCAGGATATTCAAGGCAATATCCAGGTGGAAATGAAGAGAGCAGCAGAACAGCCTATGCTTGTGCAGAATTCTTATGTGGGGAAGATGATTGAGACGGTGCAGTAGGCATGGATTATTATAATGTATTATATTGCGGTATTGTTCGGCGAAGTGTTTTTGGTAAAGAGCGTGAACAGGAGCATTTGCAGGTCGGGGGACCTGCGGGAGTGGGGGTAAGTTTTACTTTATGAAAAAGAAAATTCTTACACTGGCGGCAGTGGTAACACTGCCGTTTATTCTTCTTGTGATGTATCTTCTTGCCTCGATGGCAAGCTACAGCAATACCTACGATGAGATCGTAAGCAACATGACTGTAGCGAACAATTACAATCTGAATTTCAAAGAAGAGATGGACGAGAGCCTGTATAAGCTGGTTGTTGGCTACGTCACTCTGGATACCATCGAAACAGACAAAAGTCTTAAGAATCCATATACTTTAATAGATGAATTACGCAGCGAGTTTACCAGACTGACAGCCATTACCACAGAATCTGAGAGCAAGCTGTGGCTGGAGAGCCTTCTTCGCAATATCGATACCCTGAAAAAAAGGGTGGACGATATTGTGGACAGCATTTCTGCCGGTGGCAGATATAATGAGAATATTGAGAAGCTGGACAACAATATTTACATTCTGACAGAATTAATCCAGGACGATATTCAGTATTATATTTATTATCAGACACGTTATATGGACAAGGTCACGGATACCCTGCAGGATCAGATCAGGCGGTTTATGGTGGTGTGCAGTGTGCTGATCGGCGTGCTGATCATTGTGGTTGCAGTCAGTGCGGTGATGATCGTTTCCGGTATTATACAGCCCATCAGTCAGCTGAACCAGGCTACGGAGAAGATTGCCCAGGGTGATTTCAATGCCAGAGCCCAGGCGGATTCCGATGATGAGGTGGCTGAGCTTGCAGTGAGCTTTAACAAAATGGCAGGAAGCATGCAGTCTCTGATCGATAAGGTGAAGGAAGACGAGCGGAAAATGCGAAAAGCAGATCTGCGCCTTCTTCAGGAGCAGATCCAGCCTCATTTTCTTTATAATACGCTGGACACCATTGTGTGGCTGATCGAGTCCAATGAGCCGGACGAAGCGGTGACCATGGTTGTTACCCTGTCAGACTTTTTCCGTGAGATCCTAAGCAAAGGGAAGGAATTTATCTCCATTAAGGAAGAAGAGAAGCATATCAGCAGTTATCTCCAGATCCAGGAAATGCGTTACCGGGATATTCTGGAATATGACATTCAGCTGGATCAGGTAATTTATAAATATCAGATTCTGAAGCTGACTCTTCAACCGGTAGTGGAGAATGCGCTTTATCATGGCATTAAGTATAAGCGTGCTAAGGGATGTATTCACATTCATGGGGAGAAAGAGGGAGATATTATCCGTCTGACTGTCCGGGATGATGGTGTGGGCATGGATGAGGAAGAGCTTGAACAGCTTCGTCAGCAGATTGAGAAGCCCTGCCAGGAGACGGAGAAGGGGTTTGGTCTGGCAAATGTAAATGAGCGTATCCACATGTATTTCGGACCGGAGTATGGAATGAAGATCCAGTCACAGAAGGGTAAGGGAACTACAGTGGAGATTGTAATTCCGGCTATTCTGGAAGCTCCGGTTGAGAAAACAGGGAATGATACAGCAAAAGTGGCTGAAGGCGGCAACAGCGTGAATTCTGACGCAAATAAAAAAATAAAAAGTAATCCGAAACAGCAGAATGCCAATAAGATAATTGAGGGTGGACGGCCACAGCAGGAGGAGACAGGCGTATGAGACAGTTTATAAGAAAAAACATCTGGGCTGTGGCACCGGTTGTGTTTGTGCTTGTGGCACTGGTTCTTCTGGGAAGTCCTTTGAGCAGCAGTAAAGTGCAGGAAACTCCTGCGGAGGACGACAATCTGATCGTAGTAGGTGTTTCCCAGGTGGGAAGCGAATCTGTATGGCGAAGTGCCCACACTCAGTCCATTCAGGACGCTTTCACCAGGGCAAACGGCTACATGCTGATTTTTGACAATGCCAGACAGAAACAGGCCAATCAGATTAAGGCCATCCGAAGCTTTATTTCCCAGCAGGTGGATTATATCGTACTTTCTCCTATTGAGGAATCTGGCTGGGACACTGTGCTTCAGGAGGCGAAGGATGCCGGGATTCCGGTAATTCTCATAGACCGTAAGGTTTCTGTGGATGATGACTCCCTCTATGCTTCCTGGGTTGGTTCCGATTTTGTCCGCGAAGGACAGGATGCCGGTTACTGGCTTGAGGATTACATGAAAAAGCAGGGCAGGGAAGATGACGGAATTAACATTGTAGTGCTGAAAGGAACCAAAGGTGCCTCCGCTACCATCGGCAGAACCCGTGGGTTCAATGAAGTGGCAAAGGTGCAGCACAATTGGAACATTTTGCAGCAGGTAGACGGAGAATTTACCACAGCAAAAGGAAAAGAAGAGATGGCAAGGCTTCTGGATCAGTATGAGGACATAGATGTGGTGGTTTCACAGAACGATGACATGACTTTTGGTGCTCTTGAAGCCATCAGAGAAGCAGGAAAAACTGCAGGAGTGGACGGCGATATTACGGTAATTTCCTTTGACGCAGTGGATGCGGGCGTGGAGCTGGTGAGAAACGGGGAGATCAACATTGATGTCCAGTGTAATCCTGACCAGGGAAAATACGTGGAGCAGATCATTCAGGATATGGAAGCTGGCAAAGAAATAGAGAAAGCATATTATGTTCCGGAGCGGGTGTATACCCAGGAGAACGTTAGGGAGGAAGAAAATGTTACGGAAGGTATTTCTGGTTGAAGATGAGACGGTGATCCGCGAAGGGCTCAGAGACAGGATTCCCTGGGATCAGTTCGGATACCGTTTTGTAGGGGAAGCAGCAGATGGGGAAATGGCTTTGCCCCTGATCCGTAAGACGAAGCCGGATGTATTGATCACGGATATTAAAATGCCTTTTATGGATGGGCTTTCCTTAAGTAAAATTGTGAGCAAAGAATTTCCGCGGATGAAGATTATTATTATCAGTGGTTATGATGATTTTGAATATGCAAGACAGGCAATTGAAGTTGGTGTTGACCAGTATCTGCTGAAGCCGGTTACCAGAATGAAGCTGAAAAATGTACTTCTTGAACTGAAAGATAAGATCGAGCAGGATCAGGAGCAGGAGGACTACCGCACCCAGTTTCAGAATGAGATCCAGGAGTATGAGCAGTTTTCCAGACGGCGTTTTATGGAAAAAATTCTGGAGGGGGAGCTGTCGGTTAAGGAGATTTATGATGAGGCAGAGCGTCAGTCCATAGAAATTACGGCAGCAGGATATAATCTGCTTTTCCTGTATTTACAGGAGAAAAATAAGGACAAGATGGCAGGTTTTCTTCGGAAACAGGATGAAGTGCTTCATTATTTTCTCCGATATCCCCAGTATCTGCTTTTCCGCTGGAATGTAAACAGCTACGGAGTTCTGGTAAAGGGGGAATTGTCCCGGCTTCCGGAGCTGACAGATAATTGCGTGGAGTATGTGAAACGGACCTGCGAAGGGGAAGAGCAGATGGACTGGTATGTAGCTGTAGGAAAACCAGTGGAGAGATTGAGCTTGCTTTCCCAGTGTTATCAGAGTGTGAATCATTATTTTGCATATCGTTTTATGGTGCCGGGGCTGCATGTGCTTACAGAAGAAACTTTGGAGAGTTATGTAAACTCACAGGGAGAGAACCGTTTGGCGGCAGTAGATTCTTCACAGCTGAATCCTGAGATCATCAAGGATTTTCTCACAAAAGGAAGCAGCAGTGAGATCCAGGAGTTCGTTCAGGGATATCTGGGTGGAATGAGTAAGGCACTGGAGTCCAGAATGTTCCGGGATTATGTGGTGCTTCATATTCGGTTTACAACTATTATGTATCTGGAATCCATTGGTGTGGAAAAAGAGGGTTATACAGAACGGATTGAGGGAAAATATCAGGATACCAGCATCAAGGCATCACAGGTGGCAGGGTATTGTGTGGACATTCTTCAGAGTGCCATTGATATCAGGGATGAGAAGAATGAGTCTCAGGGCAACAGCGCCATGAGGAAAGTGCTGGATTATATTGATGAGAATTACTATAAAGAGACCATTTCCCTGAATGAAGTAGCGGATGCGGTAAATATGAGTGCCAACTATTTAAGCGCAATTTTCAGCCAGAATATGCAGAAGACGTTTGTAGAGTATATTACCTGCAAACGTGTTGACAGAGCGAAAAAACTCCTGCGCGAGACGGACAAGTCGTCCGGAGAGATCGCACAGGAGGTGGGATATAAGGATCCCCATTATTTCAGTTATGTGTTTAAGAAAAAATCCGGGTGCAGCCCAAGGGAATATCGGAGTAAGGGGACTGCATGATATTCAAAATTAATTATGTGATTTCGGCAGTGATAACTGCCATGGGACTTCCTGCGAAGAGACAGGGAGTCCTTTTAATTTGTTTATGCTCATTTGGGCGGCCAGAGTACCAGGCTGGTGTGTCTGGTGTGTCAGTGTTGTGGCGCGGAGCAGACCAGATGTGGTAAGGTAGCTGGTATTGAAGGCGGCTAGTGCTATTGTGGTTTCGAAACTATGGTCGGCGGAAGTAGTCTTGAATCCAGTGCTTTGAAGAGAGGATGAAAGGGAAGCATGAGTTGCTATCTTTTTCTCCTGTCCAAGCGACAGCTCTTCCCATAACAGCCATGCAATAAAGTCATCCTCACAAATAAACGCAGTGCAGTCGGGGGTGATCCGTTCTAGAAATTTTTTTAGGAAGCTGATATCCTGGCTCTGACGGAAATCATCCAGTTCCTGTGTGGTGTACCAGCAGATGTTGCGGTCTGGTACAGTCAGCCCCTGATTTTGCATAGCATCCAGAAATCCCTGGTAGCGTTCAAGTCCCCGCTGATCGTCCATCTGGAAAATACCGGCGATAGAAGAGTGGCCTTTTTCCACAAGACTTTGCACCAGAAGACCAGCCCCATATAGATTATCTTCATAGATTACTGGAATCTGAGACAACTGGGGATAAGCACATTCCAGGAACAAAATGGAAGTTCCCCTTTGTATCAGCCTTTGATAAAGCTCTGTATTAGGTGATGGTAAGGCGCTTTTTACAGGCTCCACAATAAGCGCCCGCAGCGGACTTTTCAAAAGAAACTGAAGGATTTGCCGTTCCTGGTCCACATGATTGTGAGTGGGGTAAACCTTGCAGGAAAATCCCTCCGCAGCCAGCGCCACACGAATATCATTTATCAGTGCAGGATATTCATATTGCTGTTCATCGGGAATCAGAATTCCAACTATATTCCGGTCTTCCAGGCTGGAAAGTCCGGTAATGTAAGCTCCGCTCCCTTTAATGCGGCGGATTTCCCGCTCATCTTCAAGAACCGCCAGCGCAGCCCGGACCGTTTGTCGGCTGACACGGTATCTGACAGCCAGCTCCTGTTCGGTGGGAAGCTTGTTGATTCCCTTTTGAATAGAATCTGAAATGATTTCTCTTAGCTGTTCAACCAGCCATTTATATTTGATCGCCATATATTTTAGTTCCTCTTTCTTAGGTTAGAGCGTGTTTGAAAAAGCATTCCCGCAATCTGTCGCGCCACTCTGGTTTTTTTATTTTGCTGGGATAGTTATTTCATAAAATTTTCACATGAATTATTTATGATTTCCCAATAAATCTTCTGCTTTTTCACTTCTAAAACCCAAAATATTATACCTTTTTTCAAATGATCAAACCTTTTTTTTCCAGCTTAGACAGTTTGCCAAATCGAAAAACATAGAAAAAGGTGTAATATTTTTCACAAAATCATAAGAAAACAAACTTTCTAAATGAGAAATCATAAAATATCACCCCTTTTCCTGCCTGAAATTCATTATAATATAAATTTGTCTGTATTTCACTATGAAAACTAACAAATTTGTATTGTTTGAACTGACGAAACAACCAAAAGACGGGAAGATAATATTGAAATTTATGTTGATTTTCGCTAAATTATAGACATCAAGAAGAACACGGATTCAAAGAACGGACGGAAAGCTAAGACAGCAAACGGATCAGTGTTGAACGAGAAACCAATGGCAGGCGCGACCTGCAAAAGTATTTTTTCTAAAAGAAAGAGAGGAATAATCACTATGAAAAAGAAATTAGCAGTTATGGCACTCGCAGCAGCAACACTCAGCATGATGGCTATGCCGGTTTACGCTGACGATCTGGTAACAGTTGGATACGCTCAGGTTGGACATGAATCAGACTGGCGTACAGCAAACACCCAGAACTATCAGGATGTTTTCTCAGAAGATGCCGGATACAGCCTTGATCTTGTAGACTGCGACAATGACAATGCTGCACAGCTTGAAGCAGTTCGTACATTCATTAGTAAAGATATGGATTACATCGTAATCGCTCCGATCCAGTCCGCTGGCTGGGACACCGTCCTTCAGGAAGCACAGGATGCTGGAATCCCTGTAATCATCGCAGACCGTGAAATCGAAGCAAGCGACGATTTATATGATGCATGGGTTGGAACAAACACAACAAACGAAGGTATTACAGCTGGTAACTGGTTAGCTGAGTACCTTGGCGATAAAGACGCTAACATTCTTGTAATCGAAGGTTCCGTAGGAGCTTCCGCAGCACTTGGACGTACAGAAGGATTCAATCAGGTAGCTGGCGAGCATGATAACTGGAAGATTCTTGATTCTCAGTCCGGTGATTTTACACAGGCTGGTGGTCAGGAAGTTATGGAATCCTTCATCAAATCCTATGAGGGACAGTTCAATGTAGTTGTCTGCCAGAACGATAACGAAGCATACGGCGCAATGGATGCAATGGATGCAGCAGGTATCACCTACGGTGTTGATGGCGATGTAACTCTTATTTCCTTCGATGCAACACATGATGGACTTCAGTATACATTAGATGGAAAGATCAACTGTGATGTTGAGTGTAACCCGATCCAGGCTGAAGTTGTTAAGGGCGTAATCGAGAAAATGCAGGCAGGCGAAGAATTTGAGAAGACAACACTTGTTGAGGATCAGGCATTCGTAGCACCTGGAATCGAGAGCGAATATGCAACAACTATGACTGATGAAGTTCTGGCTGGACGTGCTTACTAATCAGAAAAATCAATCGGAGAGTGTGAAAACAGCAGAGCTGTGAAACAATCCGTAAACATCGAAATTGGTTATCAGCAAGCAGCTGAAAAACGATAAAGATGAACAAATAGGGGAGGAAAGTCCCAAGGCGGATTTTCTTCCCCTTAATTTTCGCGAGCAACGAGCCGAAGTCCATGCTTGCATGAGACCTTGGCGACTGCCGCGATAACGGGTAAAACTCGCAGAGCGTGTTTTATCCCGTTGTTTATACGAGGTTATGAGCCGCAGAACAGAGGAACCTATGGCAAATAACGCGATAACGAGGAGAATGAAAAATGAAGTTGATAACGGGAAGGGAGGAATCGCGTTGGAGGCAGGAGTAGTATTGAAAATGCAGGGAATCTGCATGACATTCCCAGGTGTAAAAGCACTGGAAGGCGTGGATCTGACATTGAAAAAAGGTGAAATCCGAGCGCTGATGGGAGAGAATGGCGCGGGTAAATCCACATTGATCAAGTGCCTGACCGGCGTAAATAAATTTGAGGCTGGAGAGATTTATCTGGAAGGATTTGATCATCCCATCGTAAATAAAGATACCATGGACGCCCAGAAGAAGGGCATTTCTACTGTATATCAGGAAGTAAACCTCTGTCCAAACCTTTCGGTGGCAGAGAATCTTTACATAGGCCGTGAGCCGCTGACAAAGCTTGGAACGGTCAACCGAAAGGCAATGAACCGTCAGGCAGCTGCCCTTATGAAACAGCTGGAGCTTGACGTTGATGTAACACGTAATCTTGAAGAATATTCACTGGCATTGCAGCAGATGATCGCAATTGCCCGTGCTGTAGATATGGACTGTAAGGTGCTTATTCTGGATGAGCCCACATCTTCACTGGATGACCGTGAAGTAGAAAAGCTTTTTACCATGATGCGCAGACTGAAGGAGAAAGGTGTAGGAATCATATTTGTTACCCATTTCCTGGAACAGGTTTATGCAGTATGTGACGGAATTACCGTTCTTCGAAACGGTCAGCTGGTTGGCGAGTATGAGATCGCAGATCTTCCGAGAGTGAAGCTGGTAGCAGCTATGATGGGAAAAGATTTCGACGATCTTGCTTCCATTAAACCGGAGACCACAGGAGATAAGAGAAAAGAACCGATGGTAATCGAAGCCCGTGGCTTAAGCCACGCAGGAACCATCAAACCATTTGACCTTGATATCCACAAAGGAGAGGTTATTGGACTTACCGGACTTCTTGGAAGCGGACGAAGCGAACTGGCACGTACTATTTACGGTGCTGACCGCGCCCAGACTGGTACTTTGAAAGTAAAAGGCAAGGAAGTTAAGGTGAAAAATCCTATTGATGCCATGCATCTTGGAATGGGACTTCTTCCTGATGACCGCAAAGCGGAGGGAATTGTTGCAGATCTGTCCGTAAGAGAAAATATCATCCTTGCAATTCAGGCAAAACAGGGCATTCTGAAAAAGATCCCTATGGCAAAACAGTGTGAGATTGCAGACAAGTATATCGATCTTCTCCAGATCAAATGCGCAAGCCGTGAGACTCTGATCAAACAGCTTTCCGGTGGAAACCAGCAGAAGGTTATCCTTGCAAGATGGCTTGCAACAAACCCGGATTTCCTGATCCTGGACGAGCCTACCCGAGGCATCGATATCGGTACCAAGACAGAGATCCAGAAGCTGGTTCTGAAGCTTGCAGATGAAGGAAAGAGTCTAATCTTCATTTCCTCTGAGATCGAGGAAATGCTCCGTACCTGCAACCGTATGGCAGTTCTCCGTGACGGTCAGAAGGTTGGAGAGATTGATGAGGCAGATATGAACCAGATGAACGTAATGAAAGCAATCGCAGGAGGTGAGCAGTAATGGGTAATTTCAAAAAACTGGCGCAGAAACGTCTGTTCCTTCCGGTTTTCAGTATGATCCTGGTCATGCTGATCAACGTAGTATATGATATTGCAACAGGAAGTGCACCGCTTTCCTTCTTTATGATTTCCATTAAGAATGGTGTACTTTACGGACGTCTGATCGACATCCTGAACCGTGGAAGTGAAATCGCCATCCTGGCAATCGGTATGACACTTGTTGTATCTGCTTCCGGCGGTACTGATATTTCCGTTGGTTCTGTAATGAGTCTTTACGCAGGTGTCTGCTGTATGATTCTTGCAGGATACGGAAATGTAAATGTACAGGAATATGCGCATCCGTTGCTGGTTGGCATTGGAGCCGGACTTCTTGTCACTTTGATTTGTGGTGTTTTTAACGGATTTCTGGTTGCTTATATGAATATTCAGCCTATGGTCGCTACCCTGATCCTATGGTCGGCAGGACGTGCAGTGGGACTTCTTCTTTGCAACAGCCAGATCGTTTATGTGCGTGTTCCGTCCTTCCAGAAGCTTGGTGCTTACTGCGGAATCATTCCAACACCGATCATTGTGGCAGCTGTGTGTGTGGCAATTGCTTCTATTGTACTTCGCTACACAGCACTTGGAACTTACATCCAGAGTGTTGGTATTAACAAAAAAGCTTCCCGTATCGCAGGCTTTAATTCCGCAAAGATCATCCTTATGTGCTATGCAATCTGCGGTCTTTGTGCAGGTCTTGCAGGTATGGTTGCAACCTCCAGAATCTATTCAGCAGATACCAATAACATCGGTCTGAACATGGAGCTGGATGCAATTCTTTCTGTAGCACTTGGCGGCAACAGCCTTGGCGGCGGTAAGTTTTCCCTGGCAGGTTCCATCATCGGAGCGTACACTATTCAGGCGATTACCACAACTCTGTATGCACTTGGTGTTTCTTCTGCACAGGCACCGGTATTTAAGGCAATCGTAGTTATTATCATCGTAGTAATTCAGGCTGAGCCAGCCAAAGCCTTCTTTAAGAAGCTGACAAAGAAATCCGGAAAGGAGGCAGCTCGGGCATGAAAAAGAAAAAAATAAACAGCAATAACCTGTTGCTGCTGATCACCATTGTATTATTCTTTGTAATGTATGCTGCAGGATGTATCGTATATGCGGACAAAGGCTTTACCCGTTTCCAGACATTTCTGAACATCCTGATCAACAATGCAGGTCTGATCTGCATCACAGCTGGTATGACATGCGTTATGCTTACTGGCGGTATTGATATTTCCGTAGGTTCCCTGGTTGCTATGGACTGTATGATCCTGGCAGTGGGAATCGAGCAGTGGGGATGGTCCAGCCCGGTACTTATGCTTCTGATTCTTGCAATTGGCATTATATTTGGTATTGTTCAGGGCTTCTGTATTTCCTACCTGGAAATCCAGCCTTTCATCGTTACTATGGCAGGAATGTTCTTTGCCAGAGGTATGACAGCTGTGATCTGTAAAGAGCAGGTAAGTATTGTTTCTGACAAGATTTTTACCACTCTTTCCAGCTTTAAGATTTCCCTTCCATTTGGAGGGTATCTGAACAAAAAGGGAATCATGCAGTTTCCATACCTTCGTGTAACTGTTGTAGTTGCATTGATCGTAGTTCTTGCTATTTATCTGATGCTGAAATACACACGCTTCGGCCGCAGTATTTACGCAGTAGGCGGCAATCAGCAGTCTGCAACCCTGATGGGACTTGATGTTAAGAAAACACAGATGAAGGCATATATTCTTTCCAGTTTCCTTACTTCCATCGGCGGAATCTGCTACTGTCTGAATACCATGGCAGGTACTACCACCCAGGCAACCGGCCTTGAAATGGACGCTATTTCCTCCGCAGTCATCGGTGGTACACTTCTTACCGGTGGTGTAGGAAATGTACTTGGTTCCTTGTTTGGTGTATTGATCAATGGTACGATTTCTACTTTGGTTAAAACCAATGGAAAACTGATCAGCTCCTGGTCCAACATTGTAACAGCAATCCTGCTGTGCTTCTTCATTGTACTTCAGAGTGTATTTGCACTGGTAAAGGAGCGGAAGAGCAAATAAAAATTGAATAAAGAATGAAATGAGACAGGCGGGTACATGATTGAAATGTGTATCTGTCTGTTTTATTTTGGGCATAATGGAAGAAAGGGTAACATACAAATTAGTTAATTGCAATTTACTATATTACGATTTAGTCAATTACGATTTGGTAAATCGTAATTGACTAAATTAAAAGGCTATGATAAAATATCTTTATAAGGGAGGGGGCACACATATGTTTATAGGAAGAGAGCGAGATTTGGCGGCCTTGAATCGTTTATATACATCTGGGAAATTTGAATTTGCAGTTATATATGGCCGTCGCCGTGTGGGGAAGACTGCTCTTATCAGTGAATTTATTAAGGACAAGAAGTCTATCTACTTCATGGGGGTAGAAAGCAATGAGAAACAGAATCTTGAGAACTTTAGCAAGAATATTATAGAATATGGTTCTGGAATCGTGGCAGATACTTCTTTTGCATCTTTCCAATCTGCATTGGAATATGTATTTAAGCTGGGTGAGAGTGAACGGCTGGTTCTTGCCATAGATGAATATCCGTATGTAGCGCGCGCTTCTGAGAGTCTGGCATCTACTTTGCAAATGTTGATTGATAAATATAAGGATGACTCTAAGCTGATGCTTATTTTATGTGGTTCCTCTATGTCATATATGGAAGATCATGTGTTGGCCTATAAAGCACCGTTATATGGCAGGCGTACCGCGCAGATGAAAATACTTCCTTTTGACTTTGAAGATACCTGCAATTATTTAAAAGCATTCTCTGATATGGATAAGGCACTGCTTTATGGTATGGTAGGCGGTACACCCCAGTATTTGTTACAGATTCGGAGTGATTTAAGCGTAGAAGAGAATATTAAGAATACTTTTTTGAATCCCACATCTTCTTTATTTGAAGAGCCAGAGAATCTCCTGAAGCAGGAGGTACGTGAGCCTGCACTGTATAATGCGATTATTACGGCCATTGCCACCGGATATTCAAGATTGTCTGAGATTTCCACGAAGGTAGGTGAGAACACGGGTACATGCTCCACATATCTGAAGAATCTCATATCCCTTGGTCTGGTTGAGAAGGAGAATCCTTATGGTGAAGCGAATTCCAAGAAGTCTATTTACAAAATTGCGGATAATCTTTTCCGCTTCTGGTATCGATTTGTTCCAGAGAACAGCTCTATCATAGCCCGAGGGGCAACCGATCTGGCATACAGCAGGATTGAGTCACATTTATCCGAGTATATGGGACTTGTATTTGAGGAAATCTGTCGACAGTATCTTTGGAAATTATTGTTGACCGGAGAGTGTCCGGTAGAATTTTCAGAGCTGGGGCGCTGGTGGGGAAATGACCCGAGAACAAGAAGCCAGTCAGAAATTGATATTATGGGAGAAGCAGATAAAAATACAGCTCTATTTGGCGAGTGTAAATGGACAAATGAAAAGGTGGACCTGGGCGTTCTGGAAACTCTTGTGGCGCGCAGCCAGTTGTTCCATTATCCCAGGACGTATCTGTATCTTTTTTCAAAAAGCGGATTCACAAAGGGGTGCACAGATGAGGCACAGAAGATTGGAAATGTGAAGCTGGTGACGTTTGAGGATATTATGGAAGTTTTGGGGAGAAAGTCGTAGCAGGAAATGCCCTGTGCTTGAAGCTGAAAGTGGTTACTATAAAAAGTAAACCATTGGATTCAGGCATCAGGGCATTTACCATATAGAAATTTATTCTTCCTGTCCCAGTTTCACAAAAATCGGTTCATGCTTCATAGCCGGAATAATTTTTTCCATCATATCTTTCATATTAATTTTCAGGCTGGATGTGTTAATACAAGGGTGACAGCCGATGTAAGGTTCCTTCAGGAGGTCTTCATCAATAAGCAGCTGCACATGATTTTCCTTATCGTTCATAAGCCCAAGTATACTGACAGAACCAGGTGTAATATCAAGGAATTTCTCCATATAAGTTTCATTGCCGAAGGAAAGTCTGGCAACGCCAAGCTGGGAAGATACTTCCTTTGTCTTAAACTTCTTGTCGCCTGGCAGGAGCAGCAGATAGAAGTTCGTTTCCTGGCGGTTGCAGAGAAACAGGTTTTTGCAGATTACTGCATCAAGCACTTTATCCACATCTTTACAAGCTTCAATGGTCATCAGAGTTTCATGGTCAATCCTCTGATAAGGCACCTGAAGTGCATCAAGAAAATCATAAGTACGTATCTCTTTTTCAAGTCTGCCCGTGGTATCTGCGGGACGTCCGTTTTCAAGCTTTAATTCCATGGTGTTCTCCTTATGTATTCCCCCACAGGGGCTTTTTTTGTCAAATATCTGGGGAATATTGTAGCATTGAGCGTTTTTCTTGTAAAGTGGAGGATGTTCTCCCACAAATTGTGATGCACATCTTTTAGAAAACACTTTTCAAATATATTCCAGGATAGCGATGAATATTTCAGAAAATATATGCATATATAAGTTCGGAGGCGGATATCTGTCCTTAGTTACGAATACAGAATGCACATTTTCGTAAATTTTTGTGCATTTCGTTCCCTAAGCGTGCAGTTCATTCCCCGAAATCAGGATAGTGGAAAAGGAGGTGCTATAATTGGAACATAGTAGAGATTTAGCCGTATGGCTCACAGTGCCATACAGGCTGGAGCCTGTTTGAAAAATCATTCCCGTAATCCTTGCAGAAAGTCTTTTTCAAGCACGCTCCGGAGCATCCGGTGAAGGACCGTAAATGTTCACTGGATCTCAAATGTTTTAATGTTATTGTTCGCTTTAGATTATACAAAACGTTATCAGTGGACAGTAACTGTTAAGCAACTGCCAACAAAAAAAGGTTGCGAAAAGGAGGAAGCATTATGAGGAAAAAGCAGTTTTTACAGTTCAGGAGAGCGATGGCAACGTTGCTGGCTGTAGCAATGATCGGGCAGAATACAGTGATGACCACCGCTGAGAATTATGTGGCTGATAATACAGCTGTGGTTGCAGAAGAGCAGGCTCAGGAGCCGGAGGTTCAGGTTGAAGAGTCTGCATCACCGGCAGTTCAGGAATCGGCACCGGCTGCAGAAACACCAGCGGAACCGGCAGCGCAGGCAGTGGCAGAGACACCAGCGGAACCGGCTGGTCAGACAGTGGCAGAGACACCAGTGGAACCGGCGGATCAGACAGTGGCAGAAACGCCAGAGACTCCGGCTGAGCAGGAACCGTCAGTTTCAGCAGAAACTTCTTCAGGTAGTGCATCTCAGGAACCAGCAGCAGATGCGGATAAAGCATCAGCGGCTGAAGCAGAAAGCGATGGAAATACAGCTCCTGTAGAGAATCCGTCCCCAGAGTTGGGAAAGGAAGTTCTCTATCGTATAACTTTCAATGGAGATGCAGCAGCTCACGGAACGATTCAGGTGAAAGGGGAAACTGCTCCTGTAGATGTTGCTTCTTATAATAAAGAAGTGAAGGAAAATGAGAAATTTGAATTTTCCATCACAGCAGCACAGGGATTCGAAACGGAGCGGGTTACTCTTGAAGCAGATGGTACCCAGCTTGTTAAAAATGCAGAAGGATTCTATGAAATTCCGGCAGTAACCAAGGCTGAGAATATCCTGGTTACATACAAAGAGATTCCACAGGAGTCTGCTGCGAATACCGGAAGTACAGAAGAATCGGAAGAAGAACCGGAAGGAGAACCGGCAGAAGAACCCATTGAGGAAAACACAGACGAATTGGAAATGCCTGTATTTGATTATTCAGGTTCCTGTGCTGGTGTTACCGCAGCAATCTATGCAGAAGAAGGTGTACTGCCAGAAGGAACTACCGTGGAACTGGCACCTTTATCCGATGCTCAGATTGCAGCAGCAGTAAGCGTACTGGGATGTGAAGTATCTGACATTCTTGGTCTGGATATTACATTTATCTATAACGGCGAAGAAATTCAGCCTTCCGGAAATGTAGCAGTATCTTTTACAGCAGCAGAGATTGCAGACGTGGATGTAACTTCTGTTTATCACGTAGGCGATGACGGAGCAGTCAACGAAGTAGCAGCCAGTCAGGAGGGCAGCAGCCTGGGTTTTACTACAGATAGCTTCTCAGGCTATCTGGTAAATCTGGCAGGGCTGAATGGACAGCCGAGTGAAACTGCAATTACTGGTAATACAACTGTTGCTGTTGGCGAGACAATTACGTTAACAGGAAGTGGAAATAAAAAGAATTGTTCTTATAAACAAACGTGGAGTTCAAGTGATTCAGACACAGCAAAAATTTCTGCTGGTAACGGCAAGAGTGCAAATGTAACTGGTATTAAGGAAGGAACAGTTATAATTACACATAACTATTGTGCTAGAGATGCGAAGAATCATTGGGAGCATACTGAAAGATCAGAAACTATTGAAGTAACCGTAACAGCACCTGTCTACGCAACTGAACTGTTACTTCCAGAAACGGTATCCGTTGACCGAGGTGAAAAAGTAACAATTGCACCAATCAGTCTTAAACCTGAAAATGCTACTCTTACATGGAAATCCGATAATTCAGCAGTAGCAACAGTAGATAGTAAAGGTATAGTTACAGGCAAGAAGCCTGGAACAGCTACAATTTCCGCACAGTCTGGAGATAGGATAGCTACTACAACTGTTACAGTTAAGGCAAAGAGCAATGGCAGCGCTACTACAGGAAAAACCTGGAATAATGTTGAATTCTATTATCTGAAAACGCCTACATCTGATAAGAATTCGAACGAAACAAGTCAGTGGGGAACATGTTTAGGAATTGGAACGATAGATCTTACGGATGCAATTTGGGATAAAAACAACAAAAATACATTCGATAATGTTCCTGCAAGAGTTATATCCTGGCCAGCGGGTGGTACTGTTAATGGAAGTACTTATGATGTTAGTAAAAATTCGACTGCTTGGAATGAAATTCTGAGCTACTGGAAAGATCAGGTTCAGAAAAATTTAGGCATAAAAATTACGAATGACGATATAGAAAGCATTACACTTATACCGTACAAAATTTCAGATAATGCGACCTATCATGTAGATTGTACGATTGATATAAAATGTAAGCGGGTTGTAACTGCAAAATATTTCTTATGGGATGCAGGTACAAATGTAACTCAGTATGATCAGGTTTATGCTAAGAGCTTTGTTATAAACAAGGGTACGACACAACCAAGCGATAGTGACAAATTATCGTTGCCTTTGACGAAAACGGTTGATGGAAAGAATTACACATTGAAAGCATGGTACAGAAATTCGTCACTTCAGGGTGAAACAGTGACATTTCCATATTCAATTGGAGAATCTAATGTTAATTTTTATGCAAAATACGTTCGCTCAGATATTAAGTACACAGTAAATTATTATTGGAATGGAACGACAGAGAAAGTAGCGGATTCGGTAACAGGATTTGGTGGGGAACCTGGAAACGTTATAACCGAAACCCCAAAAATGATTAATGGCTATACACCAGTTTCTTCCGAAAATAAGCAGCTGGTTATCTCAGAAAACGGAACTAATGAAATTAATTTTTACTACTTTAAAAATGTAGAACTGACAGCAAACAGCGCAACTGCAACCTATGATGGAAAGGAGCATAGCGTTAGTGGTTACACAGGCGTTCCGGAAGGCGTAAGCTTCGCAGGCATTACGGTTGGTACAACTGGAACGAATGCCGGAGAATATCCTGCAGCATTTGCAAAAGGTACTGTTGGAATGACCGATGGTACTGGAAAGTATATTGTATCGAAAGCGATAGATGGAAAGCTTGAAATCGGTAAGGCAGCCGTAACCTTAAAGAGTGCAACCCTGAGCAAGAAGTATGACGGGAACGCCCTTGTGAACGGGGACACGGCCCTTGAGGTAGAGAGCGGGTTTGCAGAAGGAGAAGGTGCAACCTACAACTTTACCGGAAGCCAGACCGTAGTGGGAAGCAGCGCAAATGCATTCAGCTATGAACTGAACAGCAACACCAACATAGACAACTATGCGATCAGCAAGCAGGAGGGAACGCTGACCGTCACAAACCGCGAGGCGAAGTATGAGATAACGGTAAAGGCGAACAGCGCAACTGCAACCTATGACGGAAAAGAGCATGAAGCCGTTGGAGTGGAGACCTATGAGTTCACAGTGGAAGGGAACAGCTACACAGTCAGCGGGCTGAGTACGGAGGACCCGAAACAGAAGGACGCAGGAAGCTACACCAACAACATCACCGGAACCCCGGTGGTAACGGATAAAGAAGGAAACGTGGTAACCAGCGAGTTCGAGGTGAAGACCGAGAACGGAAGCCTTACCATCACCCCAAGACAGGTAAACCTTACCAGTGAAAGTGCAAGCAAGCCGTATGACGGAACGCCCCTGACCAGACCGAGTGTGACAGGAGGAGACGGATTTGTAGCAGGAGAGGTAACCGATATCCGTGCAACCGGAAGTGTTACCAATGTAAGTGAAGGTGAAGTAACCAATACCATTACCTATACAACAGGTGAGAAGTTTAATGCAGATAACTACAACATCACCAGGGAAGAGGGCAGGCTGAGCATCACAGCATCCCAGGAAAAGGTAACCGTAACCATCACCGGACATACAAATACGGAGAAGTATGACGGAACTCCTAAGAAAGCGGAAGGCTATGAGGCAGTCATTGCCAGTGACAGTGGTCTGTACAAAGAGGCAGATTTCAGCTTCAGTGGAACTGCAGAAGTGGAGAAAACAGATGCAGCAGAAACTGCATACCCGATGGGCCTGGCAGCAGGGCAGTTTACAAATACGAACACGAACTTTGCAAACGTGGAATTCGTAGTAACGGACGGAGCCCTTACCATTACCCCAAGACAGGTAATCCTTACCAGTGCGACCGATGAAAAGGTCTACGACGGAACCCCGTTAACCAACCATACCGTAACCGTAAGCGGTGACGGCTTTGCAGCCGGTGAAGGTGCAACCTACGATGTAACCGGAACCCAGACCGATAAGGGAAGCAGCGATAATACTTTTACCTACAAGCTGAATGAGAATACCAAAGCTTCCAACTACAGCATTGAGCTTGCACCAGGAGAACTTACAGTAACACCAGTTACAGACAAAGTCATCGTAACCATCACAGAGCACAGCGCTTCCCTGAAATACAACGGAGCGGAACAATCTGTTACAGGTTATGACACAGCAATTGACAACACCCTCTATAAAGAAACTGATTTCACCTTCAGCGGAGATGCCACAGCGAAAGGAACTGACTTTGGTTCATATCCGATGAATCTGAAAGCAGAAGACTTTACAAACAAGAATAAAAACTTTGCAAATGTAGTATTTGAAATTGTAGACGGACAGCTTGAGATTACCAAACGAGATGTGGAACTGATCAGTGGTTCTGACGAGAAAGTTTACGACGGAACTCCGCTGACTAAGAATCACATTCTGATCGCAGGTGACCAGTTTGTTCCTGGAGAAGGCGCAGATTATGATGTAACCGGAAGCCAGACAAATGCAGGATCAAGTGATAATGAATTCACTTACAGACTGAACAGCAGCACCAAGGCAATCAACTACAATATCAAAACTACTCCGGGAACCCTTAAGGTAACCCCGGTTACAGATAACGTAATTGTCACCATTACCGAACACAGTGGCAGCGCCAAATATGATGGCACTGAAAAAACAGTAACCGGTTATGACGTAGCAATAGACAATGAACTGTATACAGAAAATGACTTTACATTTAGTGGAAATGATGTTATTAAAGCAACAGATGCAGACATTTACAACATGGAACTGAAACCATCTGACTTTAACAACATAAGCCATAACTTCGCAAGTGTTACCTTCAAAATTGTAGACGGAACTCTGAATATTTCCAGACGAGATGTGACTCTGACTAGCGCAACAGACAGCAAGACATACGATGGAAAGCCGCTGACCAATGACAATGTGGCAGTTGGCGGTGACGGCTTCGCAGAAGGAGAAGGTGCAGTATACAACGTAACCGGAAGTCAGACAGAGGCAGGCTTCAGCAACAATACCTTTAGCTATGAGCTGAAAGATAATACCAAACCGGATAACTACAACATCACATCATTTGAAGGAATCCTTACTGTTTCCTCCAGCGAAGATGAAGTAGTGGTAACAATCACAGGTAACAAAGGCACTCAGAAGTACGATGGAACAGAGAAAACGGTAGAAGGCTACACAGTATCCATCACCAGTCCTTTGTATAAAGAAAGTGATTTCACCTTTGATGGTATAGCTCTTGCAAAAGGAACAAATGCAGATACTTATATGATGGGGCTGAGTGAAGAGAACTTCACAAATACCAATAAGAACTTTGCAAGAGTTACCTTCCATGTAATTGATGGCTCTCTTGTAATCGAAAAACGTAATCTGGTTCTTACCAGTGCAAGTGCCCAGAAGGTTTACAATGGAACAGAGTTAACAGCAAAGGATGTAACAGTAAGTGGCGATGGATTTGTCAAGGGCGAAGGCGCATCCTATGATGTAACTGGAACTCAGACAACTGTAGGTGACAGCGAGAATACATTCACCTATAAGCTGAATGAAAATACCAACGCTGACAACTACACCATTGAAACTAAGAATGGCAGCTTGCTTGTTACACCTGTGACAGATCAGGTTGTGGTAACCCTGAAAGAAAACAGTGGTACAGAAGTCTATGACGGAACAGAGAAAACAGTTACCGGCTACACGGTAGCAGACATCAGCAACAAGCTGTATACGGACAAAGATTTCACATTCACTGGAAATGCTGAGGTAAAAGGAACAGATGCCGGAACCTACGATATGGAGCTGAAGGCAGAAGATTTCCAGAACATCAACCCGAACTTTACAAACGTTGTGTTTAAGGTGGAGGACGGAGCTCTTGAAATCACCAGACGCCAGGTAACCTTCCAGGCTGACAGCGGCGAGAAGAAATATGACGGCGAGGAGCTTACGGTTCCTACATGGAAACTGGCAGATGGAACTCTGGCAGATGGCCAGCAGGAAATCGCACATGTAGAAGGAAGCCAGACACTGGTTGGCGAAAGCGAGAATAAGATCACAGATCTGAAGATTTTTGCAAATGCAGCAAGCCAGGAAGCTGAGGGCAGCGAGACAGAAGCACAGGATGTGACAAAGAACTATTCCATTATTCTTCTTGCAGGACTTCTGAAGGTTACAGACGGAAGTGAAGAAGATCCGGTAGATCCAGGCCAGGTTGTAACAAAGACCCATGAGGATAAAACCTATGATCTGGATGAGACTGTTACCTTTACAATCAATGTAAAGAATATCTATGACGAAGCGAAAACCGTAAGGATCATTGAACTTCCTGGTGTTGTGATCGAAGGTGCACCGCAGGAGACTCCGAACGTTCTCACAGTTGAGAAGGTTCCTGCAGGTGAAACTGTTACAGCAACAGCAACCTATAAAATTACAGAGGCAGATATTGCCAACGGAAGCTTTGTAAATACGGTAAAAGTGGAATTCGAGGGCGGTAAGCCATTTGAGAACACTGATACAGTAATCACCGTTGATCCGGTAAGAAGCTATACACTTACCAAGAAATCCAGCGCAAGCATCCACGAAAACGGAATGTTCAAAGCAGGCGAAACCATCCATTACACCCTCACCGTGACCAACACAGGAAACCAGACTCTGGAAAATGTAGAGATCACAGATACTCTGAATGCAGCCGGAACGATTTCCAACATCCAGGGCGCAGACAGTAAGCAGGATGGGAAGGTAACAATTTTCACAATCAGCAGCCTTGCACCAAAAGCAGAAGCAACCATTACTTATGACTACGTGGTACAGGAAGCGGATAAAGGCAATACGATCAGCAACGCAGCAGTAGGAACTCCTGCAAACCCAGAGGATCCAGATGGCGAGAAGCCAGGAGACAACACGGATAACCCGGTAGAAAATCCGAAGCTTGAAGTGAAGAAGGACATTGTTTCCATCACAGCAGCAGACGGAACCCAGAAGGACAAAGCAGGAAAAGCAGACCTGAACGACATCATTACCTACAGCGTAACTGTAACCAATACCGGAAACGTGAAACTCACAAATGTGAAGATCACAGACAGTCTGGAAGGAATCCAGCTTGCAGAAGGCCAGAGCTTTGACCTTGGCATCCTGGAAGCAGGAAAGGCAAAGACCGTAACCTACACCTATCAGGTGAAAGAATCTGACCTTGGAAAATCCATTCTCAATACAGCAACCGCAACAGGTGACGTACCGGAGAATCCGGCCGACACCCCGAAACCGGAAGGCAAAGATGAGAAAGAAGTTCCAACAGAAGATCCGGCAAATTGCAGTATTACAGTAACTAAACGGCTTACAAATATCCAAGGTGAACTCCTTGCAGTCCGTGCAGCAGACTTCTATGTGACATTGTTCTCCGACGAGGCAATGACTCAGAAGGCAGCTGACACAAAGATGATTCACTTTGATGAAAATCAGGGAACCTCTTCGGTAACATTTGACCAGCTGAAACGCGGTACCTACTATGTAGCAGAGACCGACGCAGAAGGCAAAGTCGTTGCAGAGGGTACCTACAACAATGGTTCTTATGTAGCACAGTATCAGGCAGGCAATAAAGTAGAGATTACGGAGAACGGAACAGCAGCACAGTTCCAGTTTGATAATCAGTTCCTGCTTCTGCCAGACGAGTACTATATTGTGAAAACCATCACAATTAATAAGACAGTTGTTAAGAAAAACGGCGAAGACCTGAAATCTGAAGAGACCTTCTATGCAGGAATTTTCAAAGATGAAGACTGTACACAGCTTGCAGACGGCGTAAGCCAGAACATTGTTCCGCTTGTTATGGACGGTGAATCCACTGCAACAGCAAAAACAGAAGTTACAGTTCCTGTAGGCGGCGAAGAAATAAAACTGTATGTAACGGAGGTTACAGCAGATGGTACACCGGTAGCATTGAACGATACCTTTGAATATGATGTGGAAATAAATGACGGCTTTGTAACACTTTCTGAGACATCAGAAGATGCAACAGTCCTTATTATCAACACATCCAGAAAGGAAGAACCGGAACCGACAGCAGAGCCGGCCCAGGAACCTACAGAAGCTCCTGCAGAGCCCACCCAGGCTCCTCAGATCACACAGCAGCCAGAGGACAGGGCAGTTACAACAAATGGCGTCAAGACCGGTGACGATTCACCTCTTACCCAGCTTGCATTCATGCTCTTCGCAGCCTCCGCTGCAATCCTTCTTATCATTTTTCTCAAAAAGAAAGATGAAAAAGATATAATGAAATAAGGCTTCCCCTTAGCCCCCTTTCTGGAAAAGCACTTTATGTGCCCTCCGCGAAAGGGGGCTTTTCCCATGCCCTATTATAAAAATGGCATGAAAGCCGCTTTTTCCATAGTGCTCCTGTTGACAAAAATTCAAAAAGGCTTTATAAAATTCTTAGAGCCTGCAGATTGCGGTATGTTTTGTCCGAATTCGATTGCCGTAGTCCGCTACGGCGCCCTCATCCGGGCAAAATCTCCCACAAATTGTGACGCACATCTT
>OGQI01000305.1_pt1 | contig 39916 bp, 29 predicted proteins | sample 1553171 | NCBI WGS metagenome assembly OGQI01 (sample SAMEA2579988, study PRJEB22360) | human gut metagenome | biome: human gut; feature: human-associated habitat; material: faeces | place: Denmark | collected 2008/2010
CGGGAGAACTTTCGGATCTTACAGGAAGTATGGGAGGACACGCAAAATCTTTTGAGATGTCCAAAGAAAAGGTGGAAGTAAACGGCGAAAAATGTTTTGAGATGAAAGGCGAGATTAAAGGCTCTGACATTGTGGGCATGATGGAATCAGGTATGGCAGACAGCTTAGGTTCTGAAATTGACGAAGATGTGATCAAAGATCTTGAACTTCCGTGTACGATCGCCGTTTATGAAGATGATATTCTTCCGGCAAAGATTTCTTTCGATATGCAGGATATTATGGAAAAGGCGATGGAAGAAGAAGGCGTTGATGTTTCGGCATGCTCGATCGAAGTGACATACCATGAATATGACAGTGTAGGCGAGATTAAAGTTCCGAACGATGTGATTGAAAAAGCAGGCGGAGAAGTGTCTGACGATAAAGAGGACAAAGAAGATAAAGACGACGATAAAAAAGCGGATAAACCGGCAGAGCAGAGTAAAGAACTTGGCGCGAAATGGGACAGCTATACGGTTCAGATCAACGATAAAGTTCTTAAGCTTCCGTGCAGTCTGGCAGATCTGGAAGCCACAGGTCTGAAACTCGACAGAGAATATACACCTGAAGACTATGTTGTAAATGCAGGCGAATATGAGTTGGCATGGTTTGAAGACGAAAACGGAAATACGATTATGGCGGATATGGTAAACACAGGAGATGATCCGAAAGCATTGAAAGATTGTATCGTAGGAGCGATTTCTGTAGATGATTATGATCTTGAAGAAGGCGGACTGACAGTTTTGTTCCCGGGCGGAATTACGGTTGGAACGAAAGAAGCGGACGTTCTTGCAGCTTACGGCGAACCGACGGATTCGTATAAAGATGAAGAATATGGAAATACTTATTACTGGTATGACAAAGAAAGTTACGACAACTCATGTACAGTTGAAACAGATGCAGAAACGGGTCTTGTCGAAAATATTACCCTGCAGTGTTATGAATAAAGATTTCGAGAGATAAAGCTTGAAAAAATATATCATAGCCTGAAAAAGGGCGGGAGGTCTTTCCGGAAATTCGTTTGCGGAAGATATTCCCGCCCTTTTCGTTGTATGGCTGAACGATTCCGGAAGAAGTTGTTTTTTTACTGTATGCAGAAGTTGTTTTTTTGCTGTATTGGTTACATTTTCATAATAAGTATGATAATATATAGAAATAGCGTAAAATTGACAAACGAAAAGGAGGTTTCATATGATTAAATTATATGAAAACGGTGTGTATTTGCTCAATGGCACTGAGATTGTTGAAGATACAGGGAGCGCACAGGTTTCGGTTTCTAAAGAAGAAGCAGCGAAAAACACGATAGCTTACGGCGTGTTAGAGGCGCATAATACTTCTTCTGATATGAAGAACCTGCAGATTAAATTTGATAAATTGACATCACATGATATTACTTTTGTCGGAATTATTCAGACAGCCCGTGCTTCGGGTCTTGAGAAGTTTCCGATTCCATATGTATTGACAAACTGTCATAACAGCCTTTGTGCGGTTGGCGGTACGATTAATGAAGACGATCATATGTTTGGTCTGACATGTGCGAAAAAATACGGCGGCATGTATGTTCCGCCGCATCAGGCAGTTATCCATCAGTTTGCGAGAGAGATGCTCGCAGGCGGCGGAAAGATGATCCTCGGATCGGACAGTCATACACGTTATGGCGCACTTGGTACAATGGCTATGGGAGAAGGCGGTCCTGAACTTGTAAAACAGCTCCTGAACAAAACGTATGATATTAAGATGCCGGGAGTGATCGCTGTTTATCTTGAAGGCGAGCCGATGAAAGGGGTAGGTCCGCAGGACGTTGCGCTTGCAATTATCGGGGCTACATTTAAAAACGGCTATGTTAATAATAAAGTAATGGAATTCGTCGGACCGGGCGTGAAAAACTTAAGCGCTGATTTCCGTATCGGAATAGATGTTATGACGACGGAGACAACCTGTCTTTCATCCATCTGGACGACAGATGAAAAGATCGAAGAATTCTATGAGATTCACGGAAGAAAAGAAGAATATAAAGAATTAAATCCGGGAGCGGTTACATATTATGACGGATGTGTTCGTGTGAACTTAAGTGAGATCAAACCGATGATCGCAATGCCGTTCCATCCAAGCAACGTCTATACGATTGATGAATTGAACGCAAATCTGTCAGACATCCTTCATGACGTAGAGCAGAAAGCTCTCGTAAGTCTTGACGGAGCTGTAGAGTATTCTCTTCAGGACAAGATCCGAGACGGAAAACTCTATGTAGATCAGGGAATTATCGCAGGATGTGCGGGAGGCGGTTTTGAAAATATCTGTGCGGCAGCAGATATCATCAAAGGTCATAATATCGGATCGGATGCATTTACGTTCAGCGTATATCCGGCAAGTACGCCGATTTATATGGAACTTGTGAAAAATGGTGTCGTAGCCGATCTTATGGAAGCGGGAACAGTTGTAAAAACAGCATTTTGCGGTCCGTGTTTCGGAGCGGGAGATACACCGGCAAATAATGCGTTCTCTATCCGTCATACAACGAGAAACTTCCCGAACCGTGAAGGAAGCAAGCTTCAGAGCGGTCAGATTTCTTCTGTTGCTCTTATGGATGCTCGTTCCATTGCGGCGACAGCGGCAAATAAAGGATATCTGACGCCTGCTACGGCATTTGATGTAGAATATAAAGGACAGAAGTATCATTTTGATCAGAATATTTATGCGAATCGTGTGTTCGACAGCAAAGGCAAAGCAGATCCGAATGTAGAGATCCAGTTTGGTCCGAATATTAAAGACTGGCCGGAGATGTCGGCGCTTCCTGAGAATCTGATCGTGAAGGTCGTATCTGAAATCCACGATCCGGTAACGACAACAGATGAACTTATTCCGTCAGGAGAGACGTCTTCGTATCGTTCTAATCCGCTTGGACTTGCAGAGTTTGCACTTTCAAGAAAAGATCCCGCATATGTGGGAAGAGCAAAGGAAGTTCAGAAAGCACAGAAAGCAATCGAGGCAGGAACATGTCCTCTTGATGCTCTGGAGGAACTGAAACCGGTTATGTCTAAGATCCAGGCAGCGTATCCGGAAGTCGGAGAAGGAAATGTCGGTGTAGGAAGTACGATCTTCGCAGTAAAACCGGGAGATGGATCGGCTCGTGAGCAGGCTGCCTCCTGCCAGAAAGTTCTCGGAGGCTGGGCAAACATTGCTGTAGAATATGCGACAAAACGTTATCGCTCCAACCTGATTAACTGGGGAATGCTTCCATTTTTGACAGATGCGGATCATGAGGCGCTTCCGTTTAAAAACGGAGATTACATTTTCGTTCCGAATGTGAGAAAAGCAGTTGAGGAAAAGAAAGACGTTATCAACGCATATGTTGTTGGTGATGAATTGAAAGAGATCCAGCTGAAACTCGGGGATCTGACAGATGCCGAGAGACAGATTATTCTGGATGGATGTCTGATCAACTACTATAAGGCAACAAAATAAAACAGTAAAATAATAGAATCCCCTGACAGCGAGATGCAAAAGAAACATCTGCGGCGGTCAGGGGATTTTTTGTAACGGAAAATTCATTTCTGTGTGAAAGATGTTCTGAGTGTGGGGGTTAGTATGCTGAAAGTATTAGAGTGGATGTGCAGTTTGTGGGGATGAAAATGTTATGTAGATGATAATAAGAGGTGATTACGGGTATAATAAATGTGCAAGAATTTATGGAAATATAAAAGAAATAGAAATTGCGTTTTTTGATAAGTAATAATACGCAAAACATGCGTGCTTAAACTGCAAAAAATACGCGAAATTTGCGCGTTTTAATTGCGCGTTTCCATATTTTATGGTAGCATTTGAATGAGGTGGAAAAATATGATGCTGAGAGAACTGCGGAAACAGAAAAAACTAACCCAAGCGGAATGTGCGAAATATTTAGGAGTGCCATTGCGTACTTATCAAAATTATGAAACTGATGCAGCTAAGCGTACGTCAATAAAATATTTGTATATGCTCGAAAAACTAGAACAATATGGATTTGTGGATGAAGATCATGGTATATTAAGCATACAGAAGATAAAAGATGTGTGTACCGATGTATTTGCAGATTATGATATAGAGTATTGTTATCTTTTTGGCTCTTATGCGAAAGGAAAAGCGACAGAAACTAGTGATGTAGATCTTTTAATTGGAACGTCGGTGTCCGGAATACATTTTTATGGTTTGGTAGAAGCAATAAGAGAAGGACTTCATAAAAGAGTTGATATTCTGAACCGTGAACAGCTAGAGTCTAATTTGGAATTGATAAATGAAATATTAAAGGATGGAATTAAAATTTATGGATAATAAGAAGACTGACCAATATTATATTGATAAGATTATTACAGACCTCACTTTTATTAGAACACATACAGAGAGCCTGTCAAAATCGAAATTGGAAGAGGATGAGATTCTTGTTGATTCTATTATGTTTCGGCTAATACAGGTGGCAGAAAATTCCGAGAAATTGACAGAAAAATTTAAAAAAACATATCCATCCATTCCGTGGAGAGCTATTAAAGGATTGCGGAATCGAATTGTACATGAATATGGAAATGTAGACCTTACGATTGTATATGATACGGTAAAAAAAGATATACCGGAATTGATCGGAATATTGGAAGGAATCTGCCGTTGCAAAAAAGAATAAAAAGTTCCCTGACAGCGAGATGCAAAAGAAACATCTGCGGCGGTCAGGGGATTTTTTATTTACTGTATTCTTGAATCAGATCGTGTATTTTTCTATAAGCTTCTTCAGATGTGAAGAATATTTCATCGTCAAGCGTATCGCAAAAATCAAAAAATGTAAAAAGCAGTCCGGGTTCTTCGATGTTCAGGTAGATCATCCGGTCTGTATTTGAAGTCTGAAACATGAAATAGCCGTACTGGCGTCCGGCAAAGAGGTAAAATTCATGGTCGATCATGCCGATCGCCCGCTTCAAAAGCCGATTATGCTCGTTGAGCATGGAGTTTGCCAACTGCCGAATCAGAAAGAGGCGATCGCTTAAGTTCAGCGGAGTATATGCATATGCAGGATACTCTCCGACGCGGCCGGTATTTAAAAACTTTCTTATTCCTTCGATAGAACAGATAAACGTAAGGTCGGCAGAAGCGGGAATTGATTGAAGTTCATGTAAATAGTTCTGAAGTCTGTCGAGAAGTTCGCTTCGGTGTGGAAGATCTTTTACAATGTAAGTCTCTAACATGTCTCTTGTCAAAAACCTTGTCAGGCACGGAAGCATTTGAAAGAAATAACCTTCGGTTATGTTCTGCATTGTATTTTCGACATACTGTATTTGTCCGCCTAAATCTGTGACCGGGCGAAGCAGGGGTGTTGTCTGCGCCAGGTACTGACTGAACAGATAGGAAAATAATTTTAGTGACTCCGGGTCTTTAGTAATAAAGCCGGACTGCATATCTGAAGAAATCAGACAGGCATATTCAGTAGTGATAACCGCATAAGGAAATAAAGCAAACGCTGAAGTTACGGCATCAATATCATCATAGTAATAGTAACAGTTATATTGATAATGATTACTGTACAGAGGAAGAATATTTCTCAGGCAGTTCAGATTATAATTTTGCCGTGCAAATGACACGTTCTGGTTATTGTTCAGGCAGATAATGTGATCGATGTCTACAGAAGAGGACGCATAACCACCTGCTGTAAGAATGTTCATAAGAAACGTGTAATCCGGCTGGATGAGCAGACTGATCTTTCCACCTGATTTTTTCAGTTCCGAGGCGATGATGTAAAGGAGCGAGCGATTGATCTCAAGATGAGAATGAAGCAAGGTAGCATTGTCGGCGTAATCGGACGCATTGGAAGGTGAAGTTGCCGGAAGCTGCAGTGTCGGAATACGGAATTCTTCAAAAAACTGTTGTACGGCTTTTCTCCTGTAATAGTTTTCGCGTCCGATCAGGGCAATGTGATATGATTCTTCCATATCGGCCTGTTCTGAAGGCGACAAATGCATAAATTTACACATTTTTTCTACCATTTCTAAAGAAGACGGTTTTCGTTGCCCTTTTATAATCTTGTACATATTGGATCGATCCAAATTACAGTATTGGGCAAGAGCGTAAGTTTTGATGTTTTTATTGTGGATATGTTCTGATAATAATGTCGCAAAATCCGGCATAATCTTAATCTCCCTCTCACATGTTTTCCTCGGTAAAAAAGAATACTCCCACATGGCAAAATACCAGGGGGGGGGTATTACTTTTTGAAAGACAAACTAATACAGGATAATTATATAAAAGCAAATATAAAAAATCTATAAAAATCCGACAAAAAAGCTGACCACAAAGGTTGACACATCTTTGAGAACAAAGGAAAACCCTATATTATACATATAATGACAAATATTATATGTAGCAGGAGGAAGAGATTATGGGTAAAAAACTAACGAAAAAACTGTTGGTATTTCTTACACTCATGTGCATGATCATCGGCATGAATGTATCGATATCAGCAGAAACTGGATCGACGGGAAATACCAAAGCGATAAGCGCTGCGGAAAATCCGGCGGACGGAACGCTTCAGGTATGGCTTGAGTATGAAGATGATAACGGAAACAGTGTAGCGTTGTCAGGCGGAAGCTGCTTTTTGATCAATGAAGAGTATGTACTTTCCAACTATCATATTTTCAATTTGAATGAAGAGATTGCTCCTGGTGTGACGATCAGAAGCGCGGCAATGGAAACGTTGGGATTATCCGAATTAAAAGACAACGATCCGCATCTGAAGATCAGAGTATATGCGAACCGTGACATGAGCGTGCTGGCAACGATCCATGACAGTGTGCAGAGTCAGACGATGGACTATGTAGCAATGAAACTGTCGGATAAGATTTATGACAGAAAACCGCTTGCTTTGGGAGACAGCAGTACAGTTCAGCAGACACAGACAGTAAACGCATACGGATTCCCGGAAGACTCGATCGAAAATAAAGAGTTTAATACGGCGGCTGACGTGTCTGCAACAGACGGAACGATTTCTAAGCTGACAGTCGGAGGAAGAGCTGATTTCTTCGAGCACACTGCACAGCTTAACCATGGAGATTCCGGCGGTCCTCTTGTAGATTCCAACAAGTCGGTAATCGGTGTTAATACATTTACATATGGAAACAGCTCAGATCAGAAATACTACGCAGTACAGATCAACGCGATCAAGAGTGGTCTTGACACATTCGGTATCTCCTATATTAATGCAGGGGCACAGGCAACAACACAGACTCCTGATGAAGAAGAGCCGGAAGAAAAAGAAGGACCGGACGCAGATCTTGTAACAGCGCTTAAGAGTGAAATTACAAAGGCGAAAGCAGTTGATACGAAAAATTACACAGAAGAAAGTGTAAAAGTTCTCAACGATACAATCTCAGAAGCAGAAAAAGTTGCGAACGATACAGAGGCTACAGACGCACAGGTGACATCGGCAACATCAGATGTAAAAGCTGCTGTTGAAAATCTGGAAGAAAAAAGCGGAATGAACTTCCTGTTGATCGGCGGAATCGCAGCAGGAGTGATCGTTGTTGTAGTAGTAATCATTATTATCGTAGTTTCTTCTAACAGCAAGAAGAAAAAGAAAGCACAGGCAGGAAACGGAAATGTTCCTCCGTCAGGAATGCCTCAGCAGCCGAACGGAGCTGTAGTACCTCCGAACCGTGCACCGGAACAGCCGAAAGCGCCTTACGCACAGCCGTATCAGGCAGAGCCGGATGGAGCAGGCGAGACTACTTTGCTTGATTCGGGAGCAGGCGAAACAACGTTACTTAACGGAGCAGGAAGCGCTTATCTGATCAGAAAGAAAAACGGTGAGAAGATTACGATCAATTCACAGAACTTTGCAATCGGAAAAGAAAGAAGAAGAGTGAACTATTGTATTTCCGATAATACTTCTGTCAGCAGATATCATGTAGTGATCACAAAGAAAGGTTCTGATTACTATGCGGCAGATCAGAAGTCAAGCAACTTCACGTTTGTAAACGGAGTTCAGTTAAATCCATATCAGGAAACACTGCTGACAGACAGATCGACATTGAAGATTTCGGATGAAGAATTTGAATTTCATGCATCATGATCTAAACGATAAAAGCGCTGATTATAATTGACAAAAGAGTAAAGGGCAGTGAGAGGCAGAATGGGATTTTTAAGTGTTGTACATAGTGACAGAGGAATTAAAAAGAATACGAATCAGGATTCTGTCTTAATCAAAGAGGCATCCACAGACTACGGCGACGTTATGCTTGCTGTAGTTTGTGATGGAATGGGCGGTCTTGCCAAAGGTGAGGTCGCCAGCGCCGCTTTGATCAAGGCATTTTCTATGTGGTTTGAAGTTCAGTTTCCGGAACTTCTTTATCGGAGAAGGACGGCTGATGGGATTAACCGTATGGAATTGGAAAACGAAATAAATAAACTGATCCTTGATGTAAATCAAAGAATCGCCGATCACGGAAAGATTTCCCATATTGCGATGGGAACAACTGCGGCGGTACTTCTGATGGCAGAAGGGAAATATTATACGATGAATGTGGGCGACTCCAGAGTCTATAAAATTGACGGACAGGGGATGACTCAGTTGACAAAAGATCAGACGTTTGTACAAAAAGAGATTGACGCAGGGAGAATGACGCCGGATGAGGCGAGAGTGCATCCGCAACGGAACGTACTTCTTCAATGCGTCGGAGCAAGCGAGGTGATCATTCCGGAGTTTACACAGGGAGAATATAAGTCGGGCGAAGTTTATATGCTCTGCTCTGACGGATTTCGCCATGTGATCACGGAAGAGGAATTTTATAAATTGATAGATCCTGAAAAAATGGAGACGGAAAGAGCGCTGAAAGACGTAGCGGTCTATTGTACGGAATTGAATAAATCACGTCAGGAGAAAGATAATATTTCAGTCATTCTCCTTAAGGTGTGTTAGAGGATAAATATATGCTGGAAATAGGATCAATTATAGACGGTAAATACAAAATACTGAATAAGATCGGTCAGGGCGGAATGAGCGTCGTTTATCTTGCGATGAATGAAAGAGCGAATAAACAATAGGCGATCAAAGAAGTCCGAAAAGACGGCGTGAAAGATTACGAAGTTGTACGGCAGGGACTGATCGCGGAAACCGATATTTTGAAACGGTTAAATCATCCGCATTTACCGAGTATCATCGATGTGATCGACAGGGAGGATACGTTCCTGATCGTAATGGATTATATCGAAGGAAAGGCGCTCGATTACTGGCTGAAAAAAGAAGGCGCGCAGCCGCAGGAACGGGTTGTGGAATGGGCGAAACAGATCTGTGATGTGTTCGGGTATCTTCATTCGAGGAAACCGCCGATCATTTACAGAGACTTAAAACCGGCGAACGTCATGCTGAAGCCGGACGGGCAGATCATGATCATCGACTTCGGAACGGCCCGCGAATTTAAAGAGACAAGTATTGAAGATACGTCTTGTCTCGGAACGCAGGGATATGCAGCGCCCGAACAGTACGGCGGGCATGGGCAGACGGACGCCCGTACTGATATTTATACGCTGGGTGCGACGATGTACCATTTGCTGACGGGACATAATCCAAGTCTTCCGCCGTACGAGATGTATCCGATCCGAAGATGGAATCCGGCGCTCTCGTCAGGATTGGAAGAAATCGTACTGAAATGTACGCAGAGAAATCCGAACGACCGTTATCAGTCGTGCGCGGAACTGATGTACGCGCTGGAGCATTACGGAGAATTAGATCAGGAATACCGGAAACGGCAGATGAGGAAATGGCGGACGTTCGTTGCAATGTGTTCGCTGACTGCCGCATCACTTCTCGGATGCGTCGGATTTAAAGTCGGGGAGACGATGACGACAAAGAGCAGTTATGAAGGATATATAAAAGAGGCGGCGAACTCGCCGGAACAAAGTGAACGGGAAAAATATTATACAGATGCAATTAAGATAGACCCTCGAAGAGGAGAAGCGTATCACAATCTTTTGCAGTTATGCATCCGCGGAGCAGACGGGTCGGAAAATGATTTTGACAGAGAAGAGACAGCGCGGCTTACGTCGGTTCTTGGATATAAAGGCAGCGGAAACCGGACAAATGAAAGTTATTTTGAAGGAAATAAAGAAGAATACGACGAATTCGCTTTTCAAATGGGACTGGCGTACTTTTATTCATATGAGGGAGGAGAAAAGAGCGGAAAATCAATGTCTCAAACATGGTTTGAAAAAGCGGCGGAAAGCGAAAGCCTCGATAAAGATAAAAAGGAATTGTCGAAAAGATTCGCAAGTATCGCGGCGTACTATGCTTCTCTTGATTCAGTGGATGAGAGCGGATACAGCACAACTTCTTACGGAGACTACTGGATCGATCTTGTCAGTCTGACGGACGGAGATCTTACAAGTGTGGTAAATCCTGAGACAGCTCTTGTAATGTATAAAGAACTTGTATACAGGATCGACGAAAACGCACTTGATTTCAAACGTGCGGGAGTGACAAAAGGCGAACTTCTGGGAGAACTCGAAGAAACGAAAAAGACGCTGGAGACAACGTCGTTTGCATCGACGAATGCAAATCAGACGGATATCAACGAGCAGAAAAAACAGGAGATTCTGAACAATATCAGCAGCGCGAAAGAGCATGTGCAGGTAGCATTTGAATCCCGGGGAACAGGAGGGGATGCTGATGCAGAGTGAACAGATCATCAATATACTTCATATCGGATTTATTATCTGTCTTGTGCTGACAATTTTATTTGCGGCGCTGAGCGTTTTCTTTTTCTTTCAATTTAAAATATGCGATGTGTTTAACGCTATCACGGGAAGGGCGCAGCGAAAGAGCGTTCAGCAGATGGAAGAAGAAAATGCAAAGACAGGAAAGTTAAGACAGGATTATTATTCCGCGCCGACAAGTTCAGACCTTTATACGACGCCAAGCGGAAGGATACCTCCGGTTATGTCTGCGCAGCAGGCAGCAGGCGGACAGGCAGACGGCGCGGCGTACACAGAACAAGTTTACCATTCGGCAGATCCGGAAGGAAGAGAACATACAATGCAGCTTCACACAGCACAGCAGGCAGCGTCTGATAACGGAGGAAGTGAAGCGACAACTTTGCTGAACGGCGGAAGCGAAGAAACGACTCTGCTGAACAGCGGAAGCGAAGAAACGACTCTGTTGAACAGCGGAAGTGAAGAAACGACATTGCTCAACAGCAGAAACGGCGGCACAACGGCACAAAGAAATGCCGGATTCGGAGAAACAACTTTATTGACGCCGGAAATGGAAGCATCGTTTGTTCAGGCAAAGACAAATGAAAAACCGGAATGGAATTTCGTTATTAAAAAAGAAATTATGGAAATCCATACGAATGAGATCATTTAAAGAAAACAAAAAAGATATTAATCGATTTATCTTGCAGCAGAAAGAAGGAAACAGATTGAAACCAAGAACAGTAAAAAAAGGATTTCTCGGTGTGATGGGATTATTTCTCCTGTCTGCACTGACTCCGGCGCTGATTCCGTTTGCCGTTGACAAAAACGGCGATCTTACACAGATCGGATATGCGGCGGGGGCGTTGTTTTGGCTCGGTCTTCTGCTCGGGATCGCAGCATATTTGTTTTTGGCGAGAAAGGCGAAGCCTCTGACAGAACAGGCAGGAAAACGGAAACTTCCGTCAGTGATCTGCTTTTTCAGTAATACGCCTGCGATTGCGGCAGACGCAGTTATGATCGTGTCGATCGCAGCGACAATCTATTGTGCGCTTCATATCGAAGTGAATGATTTTCTGGCAATTACGGCGCTGGTATTTGCGCTTGCAGGGGTTTATGCACATTTTCTGTTTAACGGAAACGTGTATTTCTATATATGGAACAGCCGGAACAGACAGAGGAAGAGACAGACAAAAGAACGGCAAAACAAAGAAGAACAGGAAGGGATGAAAGCATGAAAAAGAAGCAAAAACTAAAAGAAAGGATATGTGCGCTCGTCCTTGCGCTGGCGATGGTACTGACTTGGGTACTGCCGGATGCAGGTATGACGGTTCAGGCGGCGGCTGGCGATGCAAAAAAAGTTACGCTGAAATTTAAAGATGCCGCAGAGGAAACACGCGGGATAGGCGCACTTACTTTGAAATTACAAAGTAATGATGATCCGAGCTATGAGAAGAAAAAGGAAATCGAGGTTAAAGCCGGAGAGACAAGTAAAGAAATTGAGTTAAAAGAAGGAGTAGAATATAACTACGAAGTAGAGAAAACCGGATATGAGACAACAAAAGATGGTCGGTTTACGGTTGAGGCGGAGAAAGCGGATATTGACATTCTGCTTACAATGTCAGAGATTACACTTTTGCCGACGACAGATTCAGTTAGTCTGAAAGTCGGAGAAACATATGATATATCAGTAACAAATCCGGTGCAAGAACTTGCTTATACATGGAGCACAACAGATGGGAATGTTGCATCTGTTGAAAACGGAAAGGTTACGGCAAAAGGCGAAGGCTCTGCGGATATCAGCGTTACAAACGGGGTGAAAACAAAAACAGTTTCCGTAAACGTGTCTAAAAATCAGATTAACGGTTTTAGTATGACGGTGAAAGAGCCAAGCGGAGACGATCAAAGTTCTGTTATATTGACAGCCAAAGGTCTTCCAGCCGATGTTTCAGGAAATGTAATATTTTATGATGTGACAGGCGGTCAAAAAACTTTGCTCTATAAAGCAGAAGCGGCAGCTACAGTCGAATATACATATGAGACAGACAGTCTTCTCGGCGCGAAACAGTTTGAAGCCGTGTATAGCGGTAATGAAAAATATGAAGGCGCGACGGCAACAGCAACCGGAAGTTATGGGAAAACACAGGCAATTACGATAGACGGTGATGTTTCAAAAGAAGTGACTTACGGAACGGAGCACTGGAATGATGAAATCGTAATTGCTCTTGCCGATATTGAAAATACATTAAAAGGAAGAACGCTTGCGACAGAGGTTGCATTTGCACAGTCAGAAGACGCGCCGAATACAGGACTTGCTGAAAATGTAGCGGTCGTTCGCGTGGAAGCAGATCATACGATCCATGTAATTCCGAAAAATGCAGGAAAAGTAACAATTAAGATTAAAGCAGTCCCGGGAGAAGGAAACTTCTACAGAGAAGCAAGCGTAGATTATACGCTGACTGTAAAGAGGCAGGAAGTTTCGTTTGAGAATGTAACATGGAATAAAGCAAGTAAAGTATATGACGGAAATACTGGAATCGAACTTACGGGAACAGTAAATACTGAAAAAATCACAATCCCGAAAGAGAAAGCTGCGATTGCAGGATCAGATGTTGCAGTAAATGAGCAGAATGAAGCACAGCCACAGAACGTGACAGTTGCTGCCGGAATTTATTATATGACAGTAGAAGGCAACGGCACGGAAAACTATCAGTTAGTTGTAGAAGAAGGGCAAAATGTAGTTCAGAATGCGGCAACTATTACACATAGACCGTTGTATTTGACGTCTGCAAATGCAGAGACAGTGTCGTTAGCTTATGGACAGAATTTAAAAACGGCGATAGAAGAAATGACGGGATTAGTTGCACTTTGCAATGGTAACGGAGTTGTTCCTGAAGAAGTGCAAGGTGTGAATTCATTAGAGACAGGACTTGTGGGAAATGATCAAATAACAGTATTGCCGGGGGCAACAGCGCCGGAAACTCTGCATGTGAATGAGGCAGCTTATAAAGTAATCGTTCCGAATATTACAAATGAAAATAAAATCAGCGAAAACTATGAGTTTAAGTTTATTGAAGAGGATGATTATAAGGGAGATCTTAAAGTTACAAAACAGACTTTAAATAAAGAAGATCTTTTGAAAAAAATTGATCTTAAAGGAACGACAAACGGGATTTACGGCGTGAAAAATGGCGCTGACGAGCTGGAAAAAGTTTGGGTAAGCATTGGCGGAAAAGATGAACTCGGCGAGAAAAAGGGAACCCCTGTGCTGAAGATGAATGTAAAGGCTACACAATATTATGATGAAGTGTATATGAGTGTAGATAACGGAAATAGTTATGTAAACGTATCTGATGAGTCGGATGAGTCACAGAATATACTTGAACAGCTTAAACCTGAGGAAGGAATACAGGATAAAGTAGTTGAGAACGTAAAAGTTTATCTTAAGAACAGTGAAGATAAGAGTGGAAACACAGTTACGGAAGTAACAAATTTAACTGATTGGCTTCATATCGATAATGAAGCGCCGAGAGCTGTAATTAAAGATTATGATACGACAAAATATTCAGATGCTTTTGAAAGCTTGAGTTTCAATATGTTCAAAAACGAGATATATACGGCAGAAATCAGCGTTTCGGACACTTCGGGAGATTCTGTAGAAGGAAGCGGCCTGCATAACACGACTACGCAGAAGTATTGCGTATATGAAATGGGAACAGATGAAACGGCGTTAAAATTAGATAAAGATGCTGTGAAAAGTATTATTGAAAAGGTAGATAGCGGGCAAGAACAATCTTGGAGTAAATTGGAATTCGATAAAAACGGAAAAGACGAAATCACTGTCGGAAAAGCGAAAGATAAGGAAGCGGCAGAAAATAATTATCTGATTCTTGTTAAGACGATTGACAATACAGGAAATGAAGCCGTATATGCTTCAAACGGCATTGTAGTTGATGTGACATCGCCGAAAGTAGAATGTACTTTTGATACATCAAAAGACGGTGGTTATGTATCAGAAAAAGATGGAATTCTGTGTTATCAAGGGGATGCTAAATACGAGCTTAAGATTGAAGATCCAGAAGAGTATTTCTCAAGTATTTCGAAACTGGAAGTAATAGTGAGCAAAGACGGTGAAACAATAACTCCGACCACGAAAGAATTTGATGCAGACGAAACATATGAAGATTCATATATCATTGAATGGCCGACATCGGAATCAGGTTTCAGTTACGAAGAATTAAAAAATAAGTCTTCCATAGTGGTTAAAGGCGTTGTTTCGGCAAATAAAGGAACAATAAATGGAGTGGGAACGAATAAGTCTAAGATAAAGATTAAGGCATATGATACAGCCGGAAATGTATCTGAGACGATTGAGCAACAGTTAGCATTTGATACAAAGGCTCCGGAAATTTCTGTAAGCTTTGAAAATAAGAATGGTGATCCGATAACTCAGAAAGATGAGTTTTCATATTATCAAGACACGACTGTAATGGTGATTAAATACACAGATAGAAATTTCCCAGTTGGCGAAGAGTATAAAGACAACCTATACTTTATACTGAAGAGAGAGGAAGACGATCAAGAGCGGAAAGTGATGCTCGAAGGACTGGAAAAAGAAGGAATTACTTATGAGATAGAGGATGAAGAGGGCAAGAATTCTTTTGAAAATTATACGGATAATAGAGTCGTTACAGTAAAACTTACATTTGATGATCAGGATAAATACGAAATCAAACCATATTGTGTAGATATGTTTGGTAATGAAGGAACAACAGAAGAAACTTATAAATTTGCAGTTGACACCGAAGCGCCGGTAATCGAGTACACATATGAATATTTAGATGCAGACAATAAGTGGAAGCCGCTTAATGATGAAAATGCTGTTAAGTTGAAAAATGCTCCGATTCGAGTGAACGTGACGGTAACAGAGCACTTCTTTAGTTTAAAGGATAATTTTGTCTTTGAAGAAAAAGGCGGTGAAAACACGCAGGTAAAGACAGCGCTTACCGCAAAAGAGGCAGTAGGAAAGATACCGAATTATCAGGAACAGGCGGACACTTGGACAGCTGCTTCGTCAGATGATCACCCGGTTGGTTGGACTCATAATGGCGATGAGCATCGCATCGGTTTTGTGTTTGAGAATGATGCAAACTACACGTTTAAACTGGACTATACGGACTTGTCAGGCAGAAGCAAAAACACAGGAGATCTGAAATTTACGGTAGATAAAACGTCTCCGTCGGGAAAGATTCTCGTAGATGGTACAGAAAACTGGTATGCAGAATTTTGGAATACGATTACGTTTAATATTTTCAAGGACGACAATTATAATGTGAAAGTGACGGGAGCAGATATAACGTCCGGTGTGAAGACGATCGAGTATTATACAACGAAAGACGCGATTAAAAGTGCAGATGAAGTAAAAAAGATCACAGATTGGAAAAAGTTGGCTGATTCGGGAGAGTGGAATCGTGATAGCGAAAAGGATGATAATATAAATAATAAGTCGTTCACAATGACAGAAGAACAGCAGTTTTTGACATATGCGAAGATTACAGACTATGCCGGAAATGTTACTTATCTGTATCCGAAGGAAATAGCGGTGTTAGACAGAACGTGGGCAGAGCCGAAGATTACGATTACAGCGGCTGAACCGTTATACGGAATTTACAATAAGGATGTTCCGTTCAGCATTAACGTAGAAGATCCGGAAAGCGGAGAGACATACTCAGGACTGAAAGAAGTTTATTACGAGGTGCGCAAAGATGGTGCGGTGACACAGTCAGGAAATTATAATAAGGAATTAGAGATTGATTATAGTAAAAATAATCAGGAAAGCGCGCAGAAAGCAGGTTTGACAATATTAGACGGGCGCGTGCAGTCGCTTGTGAAAAATGAAACAGTGACGGCAAGTTTAAATAACAGCAATGATGTTGAGATTTATGTAAAAGTTGTTGATAATGCAGGACATGAAACAGAGGCGACGAAAGATCTTAAGATCGACATCACTCACCCGACAATCGCCGTAACGTACGACTTGAACACACCTCTCAACGAGAGATACTACAAAGACGTAAGAACGGCAACGGTTGTTGTGACAGAGAGAAACTTTGACGAGTCCGCAGTTCGTTTCAACATCACGAACACAGACGGCACACAGCCGGCGATCAGCGGATGGACACACAGTGCGAACGCAGGAGTATCTGACGATGCGACACATACATGTCAGGTAACGTTTGCGGCAGACGGAGATTACACATTTACGCTTGAGACGACAGACCTTGCAGGAAATGCATCAAGCTACAATCGTGTAGACGACTTTACAATCGACCGGACAGTTCCGACGATCCAAGTGTCTTACGACAACAACAGCGCGGCTACACCGGGATATTTCAATGCGAACAGAACGGCGACAGTTACAGTCAACGAGCATAACTTTAACGCAGCGGAAGTCAACGCACAGATCACGGCAGCTTTGCAGGGAAGCGGCGTGGCAGCTCCGGGACTTGGCGGATGGAGCACAAACGGAGACGTGCATACGGCAAGCGTAACATTCTCTGCAGACGCAGATTATACGTTTGATGTTGATTACACAGACCTTGCAGGAAATGCAGCGGCAGATTACACACAGGATAAATTTACGGTAGATAAGACAGATCCGGAAGTTGAGTTCTTCGATATCGAAGATAAATCGGCAAATAACGGAACAGTTGCTCCCGGTGTGAAATACAGTGATGTAAACTACATGGAAAGCGGCGTTGATATTACGATCAAAGGCGCGAAACATGACAAGACAGAATTAAGCGGAAACCGTACAAATATCGCAAACGGCGAGAGCATCAAAATGGAAGATTTCAAACATGATGAAGAGACGGATGACGTTTACACTATGACGGCGGTTATTAAAGACAAAGCCGGAAATGAAACGGAAAAAGAGGTTATGTTCTCAGTTAACCGTTTCGGATCAAACTATATTTTCTCTGAGACAACGGAGAAGTTCCTTGATGATGTATATGCGAACAAACCGAAAGATCTTGTTGTTACAGAGGTGAACGTAGATTCACTTGTGTTCAACGGTATCTCTTACGGATTGGACGGAACGAAGAAAGAACTGAAAGCAGGCAGCGATTATACAGTAAAACAAAGCGGCGGCGAAGGTTCATGGAAAGAATATACATACACGATCAAAAAAGAAAACTTTGAAAAAGAAGGCCGCTACAGTGTTACGATCGACTCGGAAGACAAGGCGACAAATAAGATGAACAACAAAGTAAAAGAGTGCAACATCGACTTTGTAATCGATAAGACGCCTCCGACAGTTGTTATCACAGGTATCGAGGAGTCAAGCTATCGTGCAGACGAGAGAGAAATGACGATCAACCTGTCAGACAATACGGCAGTTAAGTGCGTGGATGTGATCATCGACGGAAAATCAGTTGCAACTTATGCACAGAAAGAGATTGAAAAGGCAGGCGGAAAGATCAGTTACATGATTGAAGGTGCGTCAGAACCGCAGAAGATCGAAGCAGCAGCGCTTGATATGGCGGGAAATGAAACGACTTCGGAAATGCACAAAGTGCTTGTTACATCAAGTGTATGGATTCAGTATATCAACAATACACCGCTTCTTATCGGATCGATCCTCGGAATCGTTCTCGTAGCAGGCGGACTGATCTGGTTCTTTGTGATCAGAAAAAAGAAAGAAGAAAGCAAATAAAAAGTCTGAAGCTGATAAAAATACGGCAGAAATAAGAAAAGGCTGAAAAGGAGGCGGCTGTCTGAACAAACGGATTCGGACAGCCGCCTTTCGTCTTTATGAGGAAAGAAGTTATGTTGCAAAGCGGAGATATTATAAGCGGAATGTATCAGGTGATACGAGAGATCGGAACAGGCGGCATGGGAGTGATCTATATCGGGTATCATCTTCATCTTCAAAAACAGATCGTAATAAAGAAAATAAAAGAAACGTGCGTGGACCGTGTAAATGTAAGAGGTGAAGCCGATATCTTAAAACAGCTTAGACATACATATCTGCCGCAGGTTTATGATTTTCTGGAAGTAGGAAACGACGTATATACAGTGATGGATTATATCCCAGGGGAAAATCTGCAGTATTATATCGACCATAATTATACATTTCCGGAAGAGACGATTCTGTTGTGGATGCGTGAGTTATGTGAGGTTTTGGACTATCTTCATACGAGAAAACCACGAATCCTTCACAGCGACATTAAGCCGGCAAATATTATGGTGACGCCGGAAGGGGACATTTGCCTTATTGATTTTAATATTTCATTGGACGGGTCGGTAACACAGGAAGTACAGGGACTGAGCAGACGGTATGCATCTCCGGAACAATTCCGATGTGCGATGGACAAAATGTACGGCAGGAAAAGCAGTGAAACACTGGATGAGAGAATGGACATTTACAGTCTGGGGGCGGTCTTTTACCGAATGATGAGCGGGTATCTGCCTGATGCTCAAAACGGTGTTCCGTATGCGCTGTCACAGATTGATATTCCGTATGCGGACGGCTTGAAACGGATCGTCGATAAAGCGATGGATCGGGACGTTTCAAGAAGATTTCGGACGGCAAAACAGATGGAAGAAGCTCTTTCGCATATGGAAAAATACGATCCGAAGTACCGCCGTCTGACGAACTTGCAGATATTGACCGCGACTGCGTGGGGATTTTGTATTCTGGCAGGAATCTTTCTTATTGCGTCAGGTGTGCGTCAGCGGGGGAAAGAGCTGTGGCAGCAGGAATATCAAGAGTTTTACGCCGTTGTGGGATCAGGGGATTCCGAAAATATAATAAGAGAAGGAACAGAACTTCTGAACAATTCTTCTTTGCAAGGTTATATGAAAAGGAATAAGGAGCAGAAGGCGGAGGTACTTCATGCTGTAGGGGACGGATATTTCTATAGTGAACAATATGACACGGCGGGAAAGTATTATGAGGAAGCTTTGTCGTGCGACAGTAGGAACTCTTTATATGTGAGAGATTATATGACTGCAATGGCAAGAAACGGAAGTCCGGTCGATGTATGGACGATACAAAGTGAATATCCGGAAGCGGCGATCGATGAGGCAGCTACTGTATTTGTTCAGGCGCAGTCAATGTATGCAAAAGGCGATCAAAAGAGCGCGGTTTCTTTATGCGAAGAAGCGCTTGGAAAAAGTATGGATGCAGAGTTGAATGCACAAATTTATCTGCTGGAAGCAGAATTATATCTTGAGCAGGGGGATATAAACTCTGCGGCAGATGCGGCGGCACAAGCAGTGAAACTAGATGAAAGCAGCAATGTTCTTAGAAAAGCGGCAGTGACGGCATATCAGGCAGGAAACGAAGAGAGGATAGGAACGGTCAAAAATCAGTGGTACAGGCAGGCTCTTGCATATTATGAGATGCTCTGTCAAAAAAACGATCCGTCATATGAGGATCGTTTGGGAAGGGCGCTTCTTCTTCGAGTTCTCGGAAAATATAGAGACAGTACGGATGTGCTGGAAGAGATGAAAATAGATTATCCGAAAGACTATAAAGTTCAGATGTGGATCTGTTACAACTATTTGGACGAGGCGTCGGAAGAAGGAACGTATTCAAATGTGTCAGGCGATCTGAAATTTACTTATCATTCTTGCAGAAATTTATATGAGAACAGAGCAGATCGATCGGAAGAAGATCCTGATATGGAAATGCTGGAAGAGACAATGAAAGAACTTGAATAATCGGAAGTGAGATGTGAAGCAGCACGAAGATTGAAGATAGAAAATAAAAGACAGAATCAGGATGCAGACAAGAAGAGAGTGCGAAACGGAGGGAATGAAGATGAGCGGGATCATGATATGTGTGACAGGCGTTGTAGTGATCGTGGCCGCGTCGTTGGCAGCAGGAAGCGTATTATATTTGCTTCAAAGAAAAAAGGAGAAACTAAAAAGTGAACAAATCAACTTGTAAATAGCGGAAAAGATAACGAGTAAATGATAGATAAACGGACGTGAAAAATAAAATAGGGGCGTTTACGAAACGTCTCGGTAAAACAAGAAAGAGAGGAGAAGGAGCAGTGGGAGAAAAAGGAAAAAAGAAAAGCCGGATTCTGCTGATCGTCTGCGGTCTGCTTCTTTTGGCAGGGGCGATTATCGGGATCGTGATGTTTCGGATGCAGGCAGGAGCGAGCGCGTATAACGAATCAATAAAAACAGCGGAAAAATATGCGGACAGCGGAGAGTATGAACTGGCGGTGCTTACATATGAAAATGCGATCAAAGACCGACCGAAAGAAGAAGAAGGATATCTCGGACTGGCAGATGTGTATTTGAAGAGAGGGGAAAGCTCCGCTGCAAAAGTTTTGCTTCAGCGAGGCTACATGCATACGAATTCTTCAAAGATCCAGTATATGTTAAGCGGGATTAAGGACGGTTCGCTTTTGGCGGAATTTGACGATTCAGAAACAAAGAAAGAGACAATGCAGTCATTTGGCGTTTTTTCTTTTAATACTGCATTTCTTCAGAAGCTGGAAAATTATGACTATACGGACTACTGCGATCAGTTCGGCTCATATCCGCAGATCGTAAAGACCGGAAAGGGAGAAGTAGAAGTCGTACATAAAGATCTGGCGGGAACATGCTGTTATTCAAACACGAAAGAGCATGACGATATTGTAAATGTAAAGACAGACAAACCGGCGAAGGACGGAATGCCGGAAATCGTGCGTTTAGATTCGATTTCGCAGTTGTTCAGAAATTTCCCGGGAAAGGCAAGCCTTGCAGAACTGAACGCAATCTCCAGTTCCAAAGTAGCGCCGATCACAGACGAGGAACGAGTTTATGTGGAACTCTCTACAGGAAGCCTCCTGATCCGTGTTGAGACGGATGCGTCGGGAAACATTATTTCCGATAAAGCGTGGAATGAAATTATTTTGAAAGAGGCAAACGAAAACCGCTCGGAAAACGGAACGCTGAACGGCGTTGTGATCGATGCTATGACAGGAGAAGGCGTTCCGGCGGCGAAGCTTGAATTTAAAGCGAAAGAAAACGCTGAAAATTCTACTCATGTTACGTCGGGAAAAGACGGATCGTTCTCGATCGAACTGGCGGCAGACGTGTACGAAGTGACGATCAGCGCGGACGGGTATGTGGATGAAACGTTCGAGTTTGAGATGGAGAAAGATAAAAATTACAGCGGAGAGCAGTTTACGATTTCACCGGAGCTGGCGGCGGGCAGCGCGCGTATCGTATTGGAATGGAACGCACAGCATCAGGATCTCGACTCGTATCTGTGGGGAAATACGGATAAAGGAGATGACTTGTACGTGAACTTCAGGAAACGGACATGCGAAGGAAGAGACGGGCTTCTGGCAGAACTTGATGTGGATGACACAAACGGATACGGACCGGAGACGATCACGCTGAACGACCTGAACGGCGTTTATACATACTCTGTCGTTGACTACAGAACGACGGGAACTTTGCAGCAGTACGGCGCAACGGTGAAAGTATATCTTCCGGGCAAGAGCGCTCCGACAGTGATCACACTTGACCCGAATGCAGGCGTTGAAAATGTATGGGAAGTATTTGAGCTTGACCACGGAGAACTGAAAATACTGAACCGCGCTCCGGCGGAGGAAAATTTGCGTCCGGGTTCAAAATAAACCAGACGAAGATGAGAGCAGGAAGATGAGAGCAGGAAAATGAGAGATGGAATGATTACGGAAGAACAGTGTGGAGAGAACTTTGCTTATATTTTAGAAGATAAGACAGATTTTTTGATAACAGAATATAAAATGATGCACGGTCAAGAAGCAGATTTTCTATTGAAGTGTGTGAAGATGCTGTATAACGGCAAGACAGAACTGTATTACGATACGAAATCCTGTCTGCCGCTTGCGATCCAGTCAGGGGCGGAAGATACAGAAGGGATGCTTTCTGTTTTGGGAAATATTCTGCATGAAGTCAGAAGGGTGACAGAAAACGGATTTCTTTCGCTTTTGAAACTGGATATTTCGGCAGATAAGATATGGGTCGATCCTGCAACGCGAAAAATCAGGTTCGTATATCTTCCTGTGGCGGAGAGACTTCATAAAGATGTAGTGGAATTTGAGGAGCATCTAAGGGGAGAACTGAAGAAAACTGTAGAAAAACGTTCGGATAAAGACGATAAGAGGTTTGCGGATTTCTTTCAGATCATCGGACGTCCCGGTTACAGCAGTGAAGATTCGGATGTGGAAAAGTGCGGATCAGTAGATGAAACAAGTACACCTTATAGTTTGAATAGAAATGAAAAAGTTTCTTCACAGAGAGGAGATCAGACTTGTACACTTGTGTCGCTGACAGCAGGCAGTCCGATCCGTCTGACTGTAACGAAACAAGAGTATGTGATCGGAAAGAGTACGGAGCAAGCGGACGGCGTTGCCGGATTCAGCAAGATGATCAGCAGAAGGCACTGTAAGATCGTAAAAAGGGGATCCGGGTATGCGGTTGTAGATCTGAATAGTTCAAACGGAACATACTTGAATGGGATGCAGCTTTTTCCGGGCAGAGAATATCCGGTGAAAAACGGAGATATTATACGAATGGCGATCAGCGATTTCCAGATCGTGATGGAATAGAGGTGACAGAGAAATATGGCAAGACCGAGAGTGATTGTGGCGGATACAGATGAAAGCTATGTAATTCCGCTACAAAAGAAATTTGCAGAGCTGTTCGCGGATAAGATCGACTTGGAGATCATTACGGATAAAGATTAGTTTAATCAGTTATTTTCACTTTCGCAGCATGCGGACATTCTGCTTGTGTCGGATACGCTTTATAACAGCGGGCTGAAAAAACATGATATCCGGCATTTGATGATATTGTCGGAACATTACGAACCCGGACAGACGGACGAACTCGACATTTGCCGCTTGTTTAAATATACAAGTGTGCGGGAGATTTTTAATGAAATTACAGGCAGATGCAAGGATACGCTTTATGCCGAACAGGATGCCGGAAAAGAAACAAAGATCATATTGATCACCTCGGCGTCAGGCGGAGTCGGGAAAACGAGTGTTGCATTCGGCTTGTGTCGTTGTCTGGAACGTAATTATAAGAAAACACTGTATGTGATCCGACAATAGCTTCGGTCGTTTCGGGGGATGCGGGAAACGGGGGAGCCGATCAGAGATGCTTCGGTTTATGCGGGTCTGTCGGGGAATCTTGGCAATGTTTATCGGATCGTACGGCATGTCATACGAAAGGAAGGTTTCAGTTATCTTCCGCCGTTTAAAGCGGCGCTTATGTCGTTGGGTATCCCATACCGCGTGTTTGCACTATTAGCAGAAGCAGCCCGCAAAGAGCAGGAATACGATTACATCGTTATCGATGCAGACAGTGTGTTTGACGAGGAAAAAGCGGCTCTTATGCAGCTTGCGGATAAAATATTGATCGTGACAAAACAGACGGAATATGCGGTGAAGGCAACGAATGAGCTGATCCAAAATGTAAATCGGAACAATAGTGATAAATATATATTTCTTTGTAATGATTTTAAGAAAGAGGAAGAAAATGCATTGCTGCTTCCGACAGCGGCGCATCGATTTACGGTGAGCGAATATATCGAACATCTTCCGGCGTATGAAATGAAAGGATCGGGACTGCCTGTCCAGACGCCGGGATTGCAGAAAGCGGCATTTTTGATCATGTAAAAAGAAAAATCAATACAAAGACGATATGAGTGCAGGTGGTGAGAGAAGATGGAAACGGCGATTATTATTTTTCATATTCATAAGGAACATCGGACGGTAGATTTAGAAGTTCCGCTGGATCTGACGGCAAAAGAACTGGCGGCGGCGCTTAACGAGGCGTATGGTCTGGGCGTCGATCTGTCAGATATAAATAATTGTTATCTAAAGGCGCAGAATCCGATCATGCTGCTCAAAGGCAACAGAACGTTAAAAGAATTCGGAGTAAGAAACGGAACGATCATAAGCATGGCAGAGTAAGGCGCAAAAGAGAAGAATCTTATCAGATAAGTCTGCCGGCGGCAAAGGCAGCGGCAGATAAGGAGCGGGAAACGGCAGAGGAAAGATATGGAGAACAGATATAAGATTATACTTTCGGGAAATCAGATTTATAAAGAAGCAGAACTTCCGGCTGATATGGAACGGGTTACGGTAGGAACGGGAATCGACTGTACGGTGCGTTTGAGAAGAGATCTGTTTTTTGAATCGATACAGATTGAATTTGTGAAAGAAAGCGGTGGATGGAGAGCGACATGTTCGGACAACATTTATTTTACGGAAGGCGATATCCGAAAATATATGACGCGGAAAGTGATCCACGGAGATACTTTGGAAGTCAGGTATCAGGAATCAGAAGGACTTGTATTTAGAATTGATTTTCAGATCGATTTTGACAGCGGATCGCATCGCTGTGAGCGGATGATCAATTTGGACAGGTATCAGACGATTTCAATCGGAAACAACTCAGCATATGAAATTGCACTATCAGGCGTTTATGCAAAGAGAGAATTTGTCCGGCTGACGCGGGGACAAGGCGGCTGGACGCTTGAAGTTATGAACAGTGAGTACGGAGTATATCACAACGGGAAGAAGACAGAACAAAAAGAATGGATCAAAGACGGGGATTTCTTTTCCGTTGCAGATTATTACTTTTTCTTAAAAGGGAACGCACTGTGGGCGGAGATCAGAAGCGATCTGACAGTGAACGGACTTGGTTTCGGGGATTATCCGGAAAGAAACGGGTATCCGAGATTTTCGAGAAATACACGGCTGAAAACGGTGATATGTGAGGACAAGATCGAGATTTTAGATCCGCCTTCAAAGCCGCAGAAACCGAAAAGTAATTTATTTATGAAATTATTTCCGTCCTTCGGAATGCTGATCGCGGCAGGCGCGATGGCGTTCATGGGAGGAACGATGATTATTTTTTCTCTTATATCATGTACGATCGCGATCATAACAGCGGTAGTCGGTGTGATGGAGGGAAAGAAAGAGTTTCGGGAAAAGACGGCGAACCGGATCGAAGTATATCAGAAATATATTGCGTCAAAACGTCAGGAAATCGAAGAGTGCAGAAATAGAGAATGGACAGAACGTAATGAAATCTATATTCCGGCAGAGCAGGAGATTCAGCAGGTGGAAACATTTTCTCCGGATCTGTTTGACCGGACGCCGCAGGATGAAGATTTTCTTTGTGTCCGTCTCGGAAGCGGTCCGATCGAGTCTGCCCGTCAGGTAAATTACAAGAAACAGGAGAAGCTGGAAATTGAAGACGATTTAAGTCTTCTTCCTGAGCAGACGGCGAGTTTTTATAAAGAACTTCAAAATGCGCCGGTCATATGTGATCTGAAAAATGTAAATGCAGTCGGCATTACAGGAGAAGAGGCAGATCGGTTTGAACTTTTGAAACTGATCGTTACAGATGTGGCGCTTCGTCATTTTGCGGCAGATGTAAAATTGTTTTTCGTGGCGGAAAAAGAACATGCCGGACGGATGCACTTGTTCCGTTTTCTTCCGGGAGCGTACTGCGTACAGACAGATACGAGAGGAATTGTAACAGACGATGAGAGCAAGACGCTTATTTTTGAGTATTTGTACAAAGAGCTGACAATGAGAGCACAGGAGAAGAGATAGTATCCGCATCTGCTCATCTTTTTCTATGACGAATACGGATATAAGAAGCATCCGATCTCACAGTTTACAGAAAAAGGAAAAGATCTGGGAGTCACTTTTTTGTTTTTCGGACAGACACGCGCGGACATTCCGGTAGGATGCGACTATGTCGTACAGTTGTCCGGCGGTTACAGAGGCGTTTTGATCAACGCAGCGGAGAAATCAAAGACAGTACCGTTTGTATCTTCTCAGATCAGCGACACTTTGGCAGTACGCATTGTCAGGACGTTAGCTCCGGTTTGTACGGATGAAGTTTCATTGGAAGGTGAACTGATAAAAAATATATCAATGTTTAAGATGCTGAATATTTTGTCTGTGGAAGATCTTGATCTCAAAGCAAGATGGTCTGCGTCTAAAGTTACGAAGTCAATGGCAGCTCCGGTCGGAGTCTCAAAGACAGGGATCGTTATGCTTGACCTTCATGACAAAGCTCATGGTCCGCACGGTCTTGTTGCGGGAACGACAGGATCTGGAAAATCAGAGATATTGCAGACGTATATCCTTTCGATGGCAACGCTCTATCATCCTTACGAAGCGGCGTTTGTCATCATTGACTTCAAGGGCGGAGGTATGGTGAATCAGTTCGCGCAGCTGCCCCATCTGCTTGGCGCGATCACAAATATTGATGGGAATGCCATCAATCGGTCGCTTAAGTCGATCAAAGCAGAATTGCAGAAGAGACAGAAATATTTCGCACAGGCGGACGTCAACCATATCGATAAATATATCCGAAAATATAAAGCGGGCGAAGTAAGCGAACCGCTTCCGCATCTGATCATCATTGTAGATGAATTTGCAGAGCTGAAAGCGGAACAGCCGGAATTTATGAAAGAGCTGATCTCGGCAGCGCGTATCGGAAGAAGTCTTGGAGTACATCTGATTCTGGCGACTCAAAAACCTGCAGGTCAGGTCAATGAACAGATATGGAGTAACTCCCGTTTTAAACTCTGTCTGAAAGTGCAGAGCAAAGAAGACAGTAACGAAGTGCTGAAATCTCCTCTTGCCGCAGAAATCAAAGAACCCGGACGAGCTTATCTGCAAGTAGGAAACAATGAGATATTTGAATTGTTCCAGTCGGCATACAGCGGAGTGCCGGAAAGAGAAGACGAAGGAACAGGAAAAGCATTTACGATATATGAAGTTCCGGACGGCGGGAAAAAAGTTCCGGTTTATGTAAAGAAAAAGAACAAAGGACAGGAAGGGATGAACAATCAGCTTGAGGCGATCGTTTCTTATGTGTCCGAATATTTCCGTTCGATTCAAATACCGCAGCTTCCCGATATCTGTCTGCCTCCGCTTAGAGAGTGTATCGAATTCCCGCCGGTATCAAAAGAGGCAGTACAAGAGCAGAAAAAAGAAGTCGGATTTTATGCGTGGATCGGCGTTTATGACGATCCCGATCACCAGAATCAGGATCAGTATGCAGTGAATTTAAGCGCGGCAAATATGATTATTATCGGTTCGGCGCAGACCGGAAAGACGACGATTCTGCAAAATGTGATCCGAAGTCTTTCGGAACAGTATACGCCGGATGAGGTGGCGATCTACATTATAGACTTTGCGTCTATGGTATTGAAAAACTTTGAGACGCTCAATCATGTAGGCGGCGTTGTCAGTTCCTCCGAAGATGAGAAACTGAAAAATCTGTTTAAAATGCTTTGGGAAGAGATGGAAACTCGAAAAGAGAAACTATTATCTGTCGGAGTAAGCTCATTTGTTGCGTACAAAGAGGCGGGGCGCACCGATATGAAGCAGATTGTTCTTATTATAGATAATCTTACTGCGCTGAAAGAATTGTATTTTCAAGATGATGACGAACTGCTGAATCTGTGTCGGGAAGGAATTACAGTCGGAATTTCTATTGTGATCGCGAATGCACAGACGGCAGGGATCGGATACAAATATTTGTCGTCTTTTTCTAACAGGATCGCGTTATTCTGCAATGACGGAAACGAATACTCTGCGATTTTTGAACATTGTAACAGGAGACTTGAGCATCTTCCGGGAAGATGTTTCGCAGAAGTGGATAAACAGATACTTGAATGTCAGGCGTATCTGCCGTTTGCAGGAGAAAAAGAATTTGAAAGAGCGGAAGCAATCCGCGGATATATCGAAAAACGAAACGGAGAATGTACTGAGGTGGCTCGGAAGATCCCGTTGATCCCGCCTGTTTTGAGCATGAATTATATGGCACAGCAGTTTGGAAATATGATGCGCGGACATTTCGACCTGGCGGCAGGATTAAATTACGAAGATGTGATGCCGTATATGCTTCGTATGTCTTCGATTGGTGTATTGGCGGTTGTCGGAAGAGAGGGCAGCGGACGCTATAACTGGATAAAATATGTGGCGGATATGCTGGAATTGATGTATCCGGGCAGATCAAAAGTTTATATTTCGGACGGAATCGGGAAGAAGCTTGCTTCCATGAAAGAAAAAAGAAATGTCGTTCGTTACAGCATGATCGCGGAAGATATCGTTTCTTATCTGAAAGAGATCGAAGAAGAACTGCAAAGCAGATATGAACTTCTTGCAAAAGGGATCGAAAGCGATCCGGCAGAAGCAGATTACATGCTTCTTATTATCGATAATCCTGATGCGATCGAGCAGATCAGCAATAGTAAAGAGGCGCTTGCATCGTATAAAAATATTATCGGACGCTACCGGAACATGAATGTAGGCGTGATTATATCGGCAATCGAAAATGCGCCGATCCCATACAGCGCGCCGGAGGTGATCAAAGGCATCCGGGACGGAAGACATCTGATGTATTTCGGAGATATTTCAGAATTGAAGATTTACGATATGCCGCTCGCCGTGACAAGAAAGTTCAAAAAACCGATCGAGACAGGCGACGGATATTACATAAAAGAAAATGAGTGTATTAAATTGAAGACCCCGTTCATTGCGGGAGAGTAGGATATATATCCGGAAGACCGGTATATATAAATAAAAAATTTTATAGGAGGTAGCAATTATGGCTAGTCAAATCAGAATTTCACCGGATCAGATGAGAGAAAGGGCAAATTCGTACCAAACAGAATCAGGGAATGTCAGCGAGATGATCGGAAGATTAGATTCGTTACTTCAGTCTCTTTTAGGAGAATGGGAAGGATCGGCAAGCGAGGCTTACAGAGAACGTTATGAAAGTCTGCGGCCGGCGTTTACGCAGGCAGAAGAATTGCTTGCGGAGATTTCAAAAGCGTTGAATACGGCAGCTCAAAATATGGAAAATGTAGACGAAAGTATTGCAAGCGGATTCAGAGGATAGTACGAAAAAGCAGGTTTAAAGGCAGCGGCGGATAAAACCGCGTTCCGCATTTCCCCTTTTGTGGGAAATGCGGAACTTAAAAAGCTTAAATAGTAACAGTTCAGCCGTACAGCAGCGTTAGCCATGATAAGTACGCAGCGCGGCTTTACGAATGGCGCGGACTGAGCGGTTACCTTAAATGAATTGAAACAGAAAGGAAAAGCATGATGGGAGAAAACGTAAAAAAAGAGACGGTAGATTATCTTCCGCTTGGAAGTGTTGTGATCTTAAAGGGAGGCGTGCAGAAAGTTGTTGTGATTGCCAGAGGGCTTTTGTCGGTTGCGACAGGGAAAGAAGGTTATTTTGATTACGGCGGATGTCTGTACCCGCAAGGACTGGTCGGAGATCAGATCTTATATTTTAATCACAGAGATATCGTAAAAGTTGTTTTCAGCGGATTTCACGATGACGATGATAAGATGATGGTAGACAATATCAATCAGTGGTATATGGAATCACCATATGAACGCACAGACGTAGAAAAACTTGTAAGAGAGCGGGGTGCTCAAGATGGCGGAAAACTCGGCTGAGGAAAGAAGAAAAAGGGCAAGAGTGTGTGAGGCGCGCAGCGAAAAAAGCGCGCGTGAACGGGAGAAAGCAGAAAAAGAATCAAAGCGCGCCGCGAATGAAAAAAAGATCGAAAGATTAAAAACGGCGAGAGACAGTATCCAGTCGCAGAAAAATTCGGCAAAAGCAAAGCGGAAAAAACTGGAAAAATATGCAAACGGTGATGAAATCGGAGAATGGATCGGGAAGGAACAGACGGCGACAGTATATAGTATAGAAGGAAACGTTGTCGGACAGTACAATACTTATATTGAGCGTATTGACGATGTTGTAGACGCGCTTTGCAATGAAATAACAAGGCTGGAAAATGAAAACATGCAGTTGAGTTGGGATGTGCTTCATATAGGATCTTTGATCAATTCTCTTGTCAATGAGATCCGTACACTTTGCAATTAAGTATTATACGAGGAGGTATCACTATGGCAACGTTGCAATCGTTGGGATCGGTAGCAGGTCTGATCAATCTCGACTATGGGAAATTTAAGTATGCTGTCGACCAGATGAGAACAAGCGCCGACGGAATTAACGGGAATGTAGAAGAAAGAGCGCGGGGAGCTGAGCGATCAGAAGCTCTTGATGAGTTTGCAGAGCAGTTCGTTCAGCTGCAAAGAATCATAAGTCTTTATAAATCACTTATAAAAAAAGATATTGATGCGATTGAAACTACGGGAGAACAACTGAAAGAAATAGATTTAAAATTAGAGGGTGTATGGAAAGGTCTTCAAATGTTGAAATAAAGTGATTGAGAACAGCAGAAATACATGAGAAAATAAAAATAAAAAAGGAAAGCAAAAAGAGTGAACGTGGAAAATAAACGAGATGATAGAAAAAAGAAAATTCGGGAAATTGCCGGAGGAATTTTGTGTATTGCAGTTTTGCTTTTTATTGTTATGCAAATTATGCTGCCGGAAACAGGCATAGGTGGGATGGTGAACGAAGGGTCAATGGCAGTTTTATTTTTCGGAGTAGGAGCAGTCTGTGCTTATGCAGCTATCAAGAAAAGAAAAGAAGATAAATCTGCGCTTGTTCTCGGTTTATGCTTAGCAGTTTTAGCATGTGTTCCCGGTGGCTGGATCTCTGGGAAGGTCGCAGCAGATCTTATAGAAGGACCAAAAACGATCCGTCTGACATCGGTTACAACAGAGGAACTCAACGGATTATCAGGGTTAATTTCTCATCACTATTATTTATGCGGCAGAGGGGAAGACGGAAAGCAGTATCGGCTGGAAGTATCGGCTGGAAGTATCGGCAGATGAGTTTTATGAGTTGGAAAATATACATGAAATCATTGTACGATGTTATTCGAGAACAGAGCGGATTTTGGAATTTTTGTAATAGTTAAAATGAACTGTTACGGAATTTTTCGGGATAGTTTTTCGATATGCAGACATTGTACAGAGATTTTGATGAAATATCAGAGGAAAAATTATGAGTGGACAATATAAAATAATGTATAGTTCTATGGATCAATTTTATGATCAGACAAACGGGCGCATGGCAGAATGGGTCAGTCAGTTAGAACCGTGGGTTAAGGCGTGTGAAAATCTTGGAAATATGGAATGTTATCAAGGAAAAAGCGCGGAGTCTGTTAAAACGTATCTGAAAGAAGTGCATATGACGCTGCTTACTTCTATACAGCAGGCAATACAGTTATATAGGACAAAATATCTTTTTTACCGTGAAGGATATTATGATATGGAAGGGGACTTATATGCAGTCATTCCCCAGAAGACGTTACTTTCTGTAAAAGACCGGATGAAAACAGAGATCGAAGACGTATCTGATTCTTCTCTAATAGTACAAACAAGTTTGTTAAATGTATCGGATCTTATTGCTTTGCAGGCGCCTAATTCGTATTATTTAAAAGATTCTATGGAAGAAGTAAAGCAGAATGTAACAGACTTCAATCAAAATATTATAGATTATGAAGCGCAGCATAAGTCAGAAGCAAACGGGGAATTGGCAGATCTGCTTCAGTCATTATTTGCAACGCTTACAGAATATTATACAAACGGAACGAATGTGACATCGTATCAGTCGGGAGACTGTTTCGGAAATTCACATATGCCGGAGCTTTGTCAGCATGTACTGACAGCGAATGAGTATTTGAAAGAAAATGCGGAAGAGATCGAGCTTGCAGAAGTAAAGATGCAGGAAGTATTCGCACAGCAATATGAAGATGCGTGTAAGGCAAGAGAAGAGGAAGGCGCAATAAAATTGCTGACAGGAGGCGCTGCGGCAATTACCGGAATCTTGGCAATCGTCGGAACTGGAGGGATGGCAACTCCGGTTGTGATAGGCGTATGGGTTACAGGAGGATCGACCGCTCTCTATGGGGCGAGTAAAGCGATAGAGGGCATTCAGGACGTTCATTATGGAAGAGCTAAAGATCTGACAAGTAAGTCTTTTAATTTTATCAGAGATACAGTATTTCAGGGGAATCAAGAGGCATATGACGCATGGGGAAATATAAATATGATGGTTGCGGGTCTTTTAGTTCCTATTGGTCAAGGAACTAAGGCGGGGGCCGGTCTTGGAGTAAAGGCAATCGCGCGCGAAAGCGCGAAACGAGTAGCAAAAGAGGCTGTAAAAGACATGGCGGTTGATTTTACTGCCGAAACTATGACAAACTGGGCGCGTGAAGAGCTGGATTTGGGCGACTTTCAGACGGAACTTCTTAAAACAGGACTTGAGTTTGGATTGGATAAAGGACTTGATAAGGTGGGAAGTAAACATGTTCCGTTTACAGATGATATGACATTTTCAGAGGCGAAACGGTATAATCAATCGATGCAGAACATGGAAAGCGGAAAACATAACCCTCCGGGACTATCTGATGCAGATATGGATGCGTGGGATTTTGCAAATCAGAAAGTGTCCGAGCATATAGCGGTGAAGAAAGTTGATCACAATGAAGTGATAAAAATCCGTTCAGAGTATGCGAAAAAACAGGAAAGCTTTTTGCATCCAAAGACAGATGCAGACAGCGCAAAGACTGCGACATTTACAAATCAGGAAGCAGAAGATCTCGCATTTGGCGCAATAAAAGGAAAGGGTAAATCGGATGCCGTCGTGCTTGGTAAGTTTGAGGACGGAAAATCGACTTCATATGATAAAATAGCGCAAGAATATGACGCACAGTATTATAATTTGGATGAGTGGGATGAGCTGGCAAAAACGTATTCGAGAGATGAAATGTGGAAAGTAAATGAGAAATTTCTTGATATTGAAATCGCGTCGGGAAGAGATATATACTTATCTCATGATCCGGCGAAATTCAGCGGAGACGGAAGTTTTTTTGCGAAAGAGATCGAGTATTTGCGGCAACATGGATATAAATTTGTAAAAGAGGGTGATTTGTGGCATGCTGTACAGTAAGGCTGAGCGCAATTTGACTTATCAAGACCAGAGTAAAGGCGGATTGCAGCTTGAAAAATAAGGAGGCTGTAAAACGGTGAGTATGAAAACGAGAGATGAAAAAGAAAAGAAACGAGATTTATTTACAACAATTTTTTGGATTTTAGTGCTGGTTTTTTTGATTGTTAAAATTGTAATCCCGGAAACAGGTGTATTGGGAATGGTAAATGAAGGTTCAAATGCGGTTTTATTTTTCGGTATCGGAGGAAGCTGTGTGTGGACGATCATTCATAAAAGGAAGACAAATAAAACGGCGGTTGTTTTCGGAGTATTGCTGCTGGTATTGATATTAGGTATTGGCGGATGGATATCAGGAAAGCTTGTATTGGATCTTATATCAGGACCGGAGGTTGTGCGTCTGACGTCAGTTACTATGCGTGAATCGTCGGGAATATATGGTCTTATTTCACGGCATTACTATTTATGCGGAAGAGATGACGAGTGGACGGAATATCAGATGGAAATTTCTTCGGATGAGTATTATGAGTTAGAAGGAGAAGAGCAGGTGACTGTGTTGTGTTACCCAAGAACAGAGCGGATTTTAAAGTTTTTGTGATTTTGCCGACAGACATCATGTATCGGATTGAAACAGGAAGCCCACAGGCTTCAGACAATGGGTAGTTCACAATATGAATATATGGAGCGGAAACGTATGGAGACAGAGCAAAAGGAAATGATGTGTAAATATAAGAAGATTATTTGTAAAATATTCGGCGAACAGATACGGGTGATCGGTGAAAGCAGTGCGATCGGCCCTATGGGGCAGTTTCAGATCAGATTTTTCTATGAGCCGACAAAAATTTATGTTACACTGGATGCAGACCGCGGGGCATTTACGTTTGATCTGAAAGATGAAGCGAAAGATTGGAATACGTTGTACAGAATAAAAAAGTTTGACAACTGTATGACAGAAAAGTGTCTTGAAAATGCGGCGGTTATTTTGAAGCAGGTTCTTGAGGAAAATAAGTTCCCTCTGTATAAATCGGAGAATGATAAGCTGTACAAAAAGCAGGATGGAACGTACCGCAGGATAAAAGATATCTATGCAGAACTGGCAGGAGGAGAGTAAATTTATGGCTATAAAAGAAGTGTCAGAACGATATTTGGAATTAAGGCAAAATGCTTTGGATTATACATTTGAACAGATGAATCTTCAGCTTGAAAATGATAAGCAGGTTTATCTAGCAGTATTTGATATACCGGTGGAGAGCGCGATCATCGGTAATAAAACGAAGACTCTTGTGCTCGTGTTTGGATTGAACATCCATATTTATTGTGCAAATGGTGATGCCGTGACCGGATTGGAGCAGAATGCGAAAGCGAAACAGGCGATGCAGTCTCTTTTCATCAGTTGTCCGCAAGCGCTTGATGAGATGACGCTGACTCACAAGACAGATTTTTACGAAAGTAAAAATGTAAGAGCTTATTTAAAAACAAGAAAAGGCGTTTACTTCAAAGAGCTTACAGGAGAAACTAAGAAAGAACGCTTTTTGGAAATGCTTATGCGGAACGTGACAGAGGAGGTAAATTTCCGTCATTGACAAAAAACGTAATCTGTGCCAAAATAATTTAGAATCAGCCGATTGGAACAATGTTTGTTGTTACAAAGCGGGAGATTAAAAAATATAACAGAAACAAAATCATAATTTCAGAAATTAGACTATGAACATATGTGAGTAGAGTAGGCAGAGCGACCCAGAGACGGAGTGTCATCGGCTGAGAGCATTCCGCGCGACCCTTCTTGAAGTTTCAGTATGGGAGTCTTCCGGCGAAAAGCAGTTTGTGCGTTAAGTCGGATGTTCGTGTAGCAATATTTTACACAATGAGAGCGCAGAGCAGATAGGATGCTCTGAAATAGGGTGGTACCGCGATTAACATCGTCCCTTGTTGAACAGACAAGCGACGGTGTTTTTTTGTATAGGCGACGGGCCAAAGTCCGGGCTTGCCCGAGACCTTGGCGACCGCTTACAATCCCGGAATGTGCCGTTTGGCACTTCCGGTGATTATGCTATAGAAAAATTCGATTTCCTATGGCATAGATCCCTTAGGGAGGATGCGCACGCCGCATCGAGGAAGTTCAAATGAAAAAACAATTTGGGAAGGAGAAATAAAATGAAAGATAAAATCAACAGTATTTTATCAGAAGCAAAAGGTAAGATTTCTGATGCAGTGAGCGAGGGTGAACTGCAAAATGTAAAAAGCGCGTATATCGGAAAGCAGGGTTCATTAAGTCTTTTGATGAAAGAGATCCCTACAGTGGATGTGGCGCTTCGTCCTGAGATGGGAAAACTTTTGAATCAGGCGAAAAATGAAGTGAAGGACCTGATCGATGAGAAGAGGATGGAGCTGAAGCTGAAAGCTTCGGAAGTGTCTCCTGATTTTGACTGTTCTGTTCCGGGTATCCTGCCGACAGGCGGCGGACTTCACCCGATCACGCAGATGTGTTATGACTTGAACGATACGTTCCGTTCGATGGGATTCGAGGTGTTCGAGGAAGACGAGATCACAAGTGAAATGTATGCGTTTGATAAATTGAATTTTCCGCCGAATCATCCGGCGCGTGAGAGTATGGACACATACTGGCTGGAAGGACATGACAGCGGAAGCACGAATGAGAAGCTTTGCCTTCGTCCGCATCTGACAGGCGGAAGTGTTCGCTATATGCAGACACACAAACCGCCGTATCGTTTCGTATATCCGGGTCGCGTGTACAGAAATGAGACAACGGACGCGCATCATGAGAGAGCGTTTTTCCAGTATGAGGCGCTGATCGTGGACAAAGATATTACGTTTACATCAGGTAAAGTAATGATTAAGAGTATTTTGAGCAAAGTGTTTGGAACGGACGTTCCGGTCAGAATGCGTTCCGGTTTCTTCCCGTTTGTAGAGCCGGGATTTGAGATCGACATGCAGTGTCAGGTTTGCGGCGGAAAAGGATGCAGCGTATGTAAACATGTCGGCTGGATCGAAGTTATGCCGGGCGGTTCTCCGCATCCGAACGTTCTTCGGGCAGCAGGGCTTGATCCGGATGAGTATACAGGATTTTATGTAAATATCGGTTTGGACAGACTTGTTATGATGCGCTACGGCGTGGATGACGTAAGATTGTTCCACAGCGCAGATTTAAGATTCCTGAAACAGTTTAGATAGAGGCAATTTAGATACGAGGAGAGAGACTATGAAATTATCATTATCATGGATTAGAGATTATGTAAATATTCCGGAAGATGCAGATCTGAAAAAACTGGCGTACGATCTGACAATGTCTACAGTCGAAGTGGAAGATGTGGAATATCTTGCAGAACGTTTTGAAAATATGATCGTCGGAGTGATCGAAAAGATCGAGCCGCATCCGAATGCGGACAGACTGCGAGTATGTAAAGTAAATATCGGCAGTGATGAGATCAAAGACATCGTATGCGGAGGCATTAATCTGGAAGAAGGAATGCGCGTTGCAGTATCTTGTCCGGGAGCGGTTGTCCGCTGGCACGGCGAGGGTGAGCCTGTAGTGATCAAAAATTCTAAACTTCGCGGAGTTGAGTCATTCGGTATGATCTGCGCTTCAGATGAGATCGGATTAGGCGAGCTGTTCCCGTCAGAAACAGAAGGAGAAATCCTTGATCTGTCAGCGTTTGACGTTCCGGCAGGAACTTCTTTGGCAAATGCTTTGGATATGAATGACGTGCTTCTTGAGATCGACAATAAATCAATGACAAACAGACCGGACCTTTGGGGACATTACGGAATCGCCCGCGAGATCGCGGCTCTTTATAACTTGCCGCTTGCAAAGATCGAGCCTTTCCGGGCAGACGTTCAGTCTGATTTTAAAGTCGAGATAGAAGATCCTGACAGATGTACAAGATATATCGGCGTTGAAATGTCAGGCGTGGCTGTAAAACCTGCGCCGTATAAAATGCAGAATAGAATCTGGAAAGTAGGAATGCGTCCGATCAATGCGCTTGTTGATATCACGAACTATGTAATGCTTGCAACAGGAAATCCGACACATGCATTTGACGCGGACAATATTACGGATCACATTGTTGTAAGACATGCAGGAGAAGGTGAGAAACTGCTTCTTTTAAATGATAAAGAACTTGAATTAAACGCAGATGATCTTGTAATCACAGATTCCGAAGGCGCGGTTGCTCTTGCAGGAGTTATGGGCGGAGCGAAAGATTCGATCCTGCCGAAGACGGAACGCGTGATTCTTGAAGTGGCAAACTTTGAAGCGACAGGCATCCGCCGTACGGCGCTTCGTTACGATACGCGTACAGAAGCGTCTTCCAGATATGAGAAAGCAATCGATCCTGAAAGATGCGATCAGGCGCTTGCTCTTTCAATGAAGTATTTTAAAGAGCTTTATCCTGAACTTCAGGTGACAGGATACTGCGATAATTATGTGAAAAAACTCGACAGAGCAGAGATTGACGTTAATCTGACATGGCTTGAGAAGAGACTTGGAAAACATTTGACAAACGAAGAAATCCAGGGCAAATTAGAGCAGCTTGGATTCGATGTTCAGATCGACGGAGACAACATGCATGTGACGGCGCCGACATGGCGTTCGACAGGAGATATTTCCATTAAAGACGATGTGATGGAAGAAGTTGCCAGAATGTACGGATACGATAATTTCGAGGCGACAGAGTTTACGACGACATTTACAGACTCGATCAATCAGAAAGATAAGAGTCTTGTAAGAAATATTAAAGAATATCTTGCAATACGCTGTGGAATGCAGGAAGTATATACTTATCCGTGGATGAACGATGTGTTTGTAAACGCAGTTCTGCAAAGCACAGACGGAGTTTTGAAACTTTCCACGCCTCCGGCGCCGGATATGAGCTGCATTCGTTCTTCTCTTCTGCCGAACCTTTGCGAGGCGGTTGCGAAAAACGAGCGTTACTTTAATGATTTTTCTATCTTTGAAGAGGCTCAGGTGTTCTTTGATAAAAACTACACAAATGCATATGATGAGACGGAATCTCTTCCTGAACAGCGCAGACATATCGGAGCGGCATTTGCAAGCAGCGTAAAGGACATCGGTATGCTTTTCAGAGAGGCAAAAGGAGTTCTTGAGTATATGCCGAGATATACGCATATGGAAGCGTATGAGTTTAAAAAAGAAGAAAAGCCGGTATGGGCTGACAATGTTGTGTGGCTGAATATTTACCTTGATGACGAGAAAATCGGCGATATGGGGCTTGTAGCGAAAAAAGTTTCTATGGAATGCGGCATTAAGAATCTTTCTGTGATTCTTTTTGAAATGGATGCTTCAAAACTGAAACCGCTGAAATCAAGAACGAATAAATTCGAGCATCTTGCAGAGTATCCTGAGACAGACTATGACATTTCCATGCTTTTTGATTCCGATGCAGTATGGAATGACATTTATGATGCCGTTATGGGTAAAAAGAAAGCAAGCGCCCTTTTAAAAGACGCATCGTTTGTAGATGAATACAGAGGAAAACAGATTCCGCAGGGCAAAAAATCCGTAACGATCAGACTGACGATCGGATCTGATGAGAAAACGCTGACATCACAGGAGATCGAAAGCGTCGCCGAACAGGTTATGAAAAAACTCGGAAAGAAAATGGGCGCAGAGCTTAGAACACAATAAAACAAGGCTTGCTTCTTAGAAATAACAGGAGATAAACCGAATATGAAAACAAGTGATTTTTATTATGATCTTCCGGAGGAGTTGATCGCGCAGGATCCGCTTGAAGACCGTTCCTCTTCCAGACTTATGACAGTGGACAAAGAAACCGGTAAGATCGGACATCATGTATTCAGTGAGATTATCGATTATTTGAATGAAGGCGATTGTCTCGTGATAAATGATACAAAGGTAATCCCTGCCAGATTGATCGGAGCAAAAGAAGAAACCGGAGCGAAGATCGAAGTGCTTCTTCTGAAAAGAGGAGCGGATGATGTGTGGGAAACGCTCGTGAAACCCGGTCGTAAGGCAAAACCGGGAACGCGGATTAGTTTCGGAGACGGGCTGCTCGTAGGAGAAGTTGTCGATATCGTGGACGAAGGAAACAGACTGATCCATTTTGAATACGAAGGTATCTTTGAAGAAATATTAGATCAGCTCGGTCAAATGCCTCTTCCGCCGTATATTACGCATCAGCTTCAGGATAAGAACAGATATAATACGGTTTATGCAGAACATTCAGGTTCAGCAGCCGCTCCGACGGCAGGACTTCAT
>OGQI01000328.1_pt1 | contig 39043 bp, 51 predicted proteins | sample 1553171 | NCBI WGS metagenome assembly OGQI01 (sample SAMEA2579988, study PRJEB22360) | human gut metagenome | biome: human gut; feature: human-associated habitat; material: faeces | place: Denmark | collected 2008/2010
GGAGAAGATTTGGTCAATGAAATATTCAGCAAATTCTGTATGGGAAAATAAAGATAAATATGATGTAGTAGTAATAGGTGCAGGACACGCAGGATGTGAAGCTGCTCTTGCCTGTGCAAGACTTGGGTTTCAGACAGTTGTATTTACGGTCAGCGTAGACAGCATTGCATTGATGCCATGTAATCCAAATATCGGCGGAAGTTCGAAGGGACATCTGGTAAGAGAATTGGATGCACTTGGAGGTGAAATGGGTAAGGTGATTGACCGTACGTTTATACAGTCCAAGATGCTTAATAAGTCAAAAGGTCCTGCTGTTCATTCGCTTCGTGCACAGGCAGATAAAGCAAATTATAGCAGAACCATGCGCCGTGTATTGGAGAATCAGGAGCGTCTGGATATCAGACAGCAGGAGGTTGTCCGCATACTGACTGAAGATAATCAGATAACAGGTGTTCAGACTTATTCTGGCGCGGTTTATAGATGCAGGGCGGTCATTTTGTGTACCGGAACTTATCTGAAGGCAAGGTGTATCTATGGAGATGTAAGTTCTTATACGGGTCCGAATGGTCTGCAGGCAGCAAATTATCTTACAGACTGTCTGAAAGATGAACTTGGTATTAAAATGTATCGTTTTAAAACCGGAACACCTGCGCGAGTGGATAAGAATTCGATAGATTTCAGTAAGATGGAAGAACAGTTTGGTGATGAGAGAGTTGTGCCATTTTCATTTACAACAAATCCGGATGATGTGCAGATTGACCAGGCATCCTGTTGGTTGACATATACTAATGAGGAAACACATAGAATCATCAGAGAAAATCTTGATAGATCACCGCTTTATTCGGGGATGATCGAAGGAACAGGACCGAGATATTGCCCATCGATTGAGGACAAAGTAGTAAAATTCGCGGATAAAAAGAGACATCAGGTATTTATTGAGCCTGAGGGACTTGAAACAAATGAAATGTATATCGGTGGTATGTCAAGTTCACTGCCGGAAGATGTTCAGTATGAGATGTACCGCAGCGTGCCTGGACTAGAGCATGTTAAAATTGTCAGAAATGCGTATGCAATTGAGTATGATTGTATTGATGCCAGACAGCTGAAGCCAACACTGGAATTTCGTAATATCAGCGGATTGTTCAGTGGAGGACAGTTTAATGGAAGTTCGGGATACGAAGAGGCTGCTGCACAGGGATTGATTGCAGGTATTAATACTGCGAGAAAACTGCAGGGAAAAGATGGGATTATTCTGGATCGTTCAGAAGCTTATATAGGTGTTTTGATTGATGATCTTGTTACTAAAGAAAGTCATGAACCTTATCGTATGATGACGTCCAGGGCAGAATATCGTCTTCTTCTTCGTCAGGACAATGCAGATCAGCGTTTAACGAAAATAGGTCATGAAATTGGTCTTATTTCTGATGAACGATACGACCGATTACTTATGAAAATAAAATGCATCAATGAAGAAATTGAACGTGTTTCACATGTACATGTGGGAACAAGTGATAATGTACAGGATTTATTGAAGAAGTATGAAAGTACACCGCTGAATTCAGGCATATCGTTAACAGAGTTGATTCGACGTCCGGAATTATCATATCAGGCATTAGAATCTATAGATAAAGGTAGACCGGAATTTCCAGCAGATTTGAAAGAAGAGATTGAAAACCAGATAGATATCAACATTAAGTATGATGGTTATATCAAAAGACAGCTTAGACAGGTAGAACAGTTTAAGAAGATGGAAAAGAGGAAAATTCCAGAAGATATTGATTATGATGCAATTCAGAGTCTTCGTATAGAAGCAATTCAAAAGTTGAAGGAATACAGACCGGTATCAATAGGACAGGCATCCAGAATATCAGGAGTATCTCCTGCTGATATATCTGTATTACTTATATATTTGGGAGGAAAATAGTACATGGTGATTAGTCCAAGATTTTTAAATATGATGACTCAGCTTAATATATCATTGAGCGAAAAACAATTAGAACAATTCGATAAGTATTATCAGCTTTTGGTTGAATGGAATAAGGTTATGAATCTTACAGGTATTACAGAGTATGATGAGGTGTTTTGTAAGCATTTTGCAGACAGTTTATCCATTACAAAAGCTAATGATATGAAAAGAATTGAATCGGTGATTGATATTGGTACAGGAGCTGGTTTTCCTGGATTACCACTTAAGATTGCTTTTCCTCATTTAAAAGTTACATTGTTAGATTCATTGAATAAGAGAATAAAATTTTTGAACACTGTTATTAATGAATTAGATCTGGAAGGTATTACAACGATTCATGGAAGAGCAGAAGATTTTGCCAGAAATGAGGAATATAGAGAACAGTATGATATGGTTGTATCGAGGGCAGTAGCTAATCTGGCTGTCTTATCTGAGTATTGTATTCCGTATGTAAAAGTGGATGGATACTTTATACCATATAAATCAGGTGAGATTGAGGATGAACTCAATGCGAGCAAGAAGGCTATTAAAATTTTAGGTGGTAAGACACAAAAAGTAGTTCAGTTTGAACTTCCTGATACAGATATAGCAAGATCATTAGTTATAATAAGAAAAGAAAAAAATACAGGTATGAAATATCCCAGAAAATCTGGCATACCTTCAAGAAAGCCTTTGCATTAGTGCAAAGGCTTTTGCTTACTTATTGGTAAGTCCACATTTTGACTTTTTACATCATATAATATTTGTAAAAAAAGTTTTTAAAAGATATTAAATAACAAATAGTAGGCAGAATGTTTCACGTGAAACATTCTGCCTGTTTTTGTTATATGTATGTTGCGGTAATGATAATACAACTATAAAAAAAGGTCGAAAGTATCTAGGAGGATAATGAATTCGATTTTCCAAATGTTTCACGTGAAACATTTGGAAAACAACAAATTATTCATTAACAATGCATATAATCGAAATAAGGCGTTATGTTAATAAAGGAAACTTACTAAATGTAATGTTTCACGTGAAACATCTATGGAATCCAGTAGTGAAACGTGGTATAATAGTCAGGCATAGAAAGGGGAAATAATATGGGAAGGATAATCGCGATAGCAAATCAAAAGGGTGGCGTAGGTAAAACTACCACAGCTATCAACTTGTCAGCGTGCTTGGCTGAAAAAGGCAAGAAAGTGCTATCAATTGATATGGATCCGCAGGGCAATATGACGAGCGGACTTGGAATTGATAAAGATTCTGTCGAAAAAACAGTATATGATATGATTATAGGACAGGCATCTATTGAAGAAGTTATCTGTAAAGATGCTTTGGAAAATCTGGATGTTATTCCGACTGGAATTGATTTATCAGCAGCTGAAATAGAATTAATTGGCGTGGATAATAAGGAATTTATCATTAGAAATGAAGTGCATAAGGTAAGAGATAATTATGATTTTGTGATTATTGACTGTCCACCTTCATTAAATACGCTGACAATTAATGCAATGACAACAGCTGACAGTGTGATTGTGCCAATCCAGTGTGAATATTACGCATTGGAAGGACTAAGTCAGCTTATGCACACGATTGAACTGGTTAAAGAAAGACTGAATCCTGATCTGGAGATGGAAGGCGTCGTATTTACAATGTATGATGCACGTACAAATTTATCACTCCAGGTTGTTGAAAATGTAAAAGATAACCTGAATCAGAGTATCTATAAAACAATTATTCCCAGAAATATACGTCTTGCAGAAGCACCTAGTTATGGAATGCCTATTAACATGTATGATACGAAGTCTACAGGTGCTGAAAGTTATAGAATGTTAGCAGACGAAGTGATTGATAAATAAGGATTGGGAGGGGAATAATATGGCAGTAAAGAGAAAAGGACTTGGAAAAGGACTGGACAGCCTGATTCCTGAAAATAAATCGGTAAAACCTGCTGCAAAAGCGGAAAAAGAAGAATCTGTCAAAACTGGCGAACAAATGTTGAAAATAAACCAAGTTGAACCAAATAGAGAACAGCCGAGAAAACATTTTGAAGAAGACGCATTGTTGGAATTGGCTGATTCTATCAAACAGTATGGTGTATTACAGCCACTGTTGGTAAGAAAAAGAAAAGATTATTATGAAATTATTGCAGGTGAAAGACGGTGGCGCGCAGCAAAGCTTGCCGGTGTCAAAGAAGTTCCGGTTATTATTAAAGAGTATACGGAACAGCAGGCAGTGGAAATTGCTTTGATTGAGAATATTCAGAGAGAAAATCTGAACCCAATTGAAGAAGCAATGGCATTCAAAAAATTGCTGACAGAATTTAATCTGAAACAAGATGAAGTGGCAGAGCGCGTGTCAAAGAGTCGTACAGCTGTTACAAACTCTATGAGACTTCTGAAGCTGGGAGAAAAGGTTCAGCAGATGATTATTGACGATATGATCACTACCGGACACGCAAGAGCATTACTTGCAATTGATGATGAAGAACAGCAGTATCTGCTTGCTACAAAGATTTTTGATGAAAAATTAAGTGTACGTGAAACAGAAAAACTTATAAAATCATTGAAAAATCCTAAGAAACAGGTTAAAGTAGTCAAAACCGTAGAAAATGCATTCGTCTATGATGACCTGGCAGAAAAAATGAAACGGGTACTTGGAACTAAAGTTAGTATTTCACCAAAGGGGAATGGAAAAGGAAAGATAGAAATCGAATATTACTCAGATGATGAACTCGAGCGCATGTTTGAGATGATTACATCTGTACAAAAAGGAGAATAATATATGGAAAGCAAGATTTTAGCGAAGCTTGGAATCGATCCTGCATTTATATTCTTATTTATGCTGATATTGATCGTAGTGCTGTTCGTACTGTATGTGAATGTCAGTCTGAAATATGACAGACTGAAAAACAGTTATGCATCGTTTATGCGGGGAAAAGATGGTAAGAATCTGGAAGAAAGTATTCTTACAAAGTTCTCGGAACTGGATGGAATAGCTAAGATTATTAAACAGAATCGTGCTGATGTGAAAGAAATGTACCGCAGGACTGAACATTGTATTCAAAAATGTGGAATTGTCAAGTATGACGCTTTTAATGAAATGGGCGGAAAACTCAGCTTTGCCCTGGCACTTCTGGACAGTGATAATACCGGATGGATCATGAATGCGATGCACAGCCGTGAGGGATGCTACACTTATGTGAAGGAAATTCTGAAGGGTGAAAGCTATGTAGAACTTTCAGAAGAGGAAGCGGAAGCGCTGGATCGAGCAATTTACAGTGAAGATTATATGAGCAGTGAGACTGAATCAACTTCGGAAGAAAATGAAGCAAAAACAATCCGAAAAGAGCAGCCGAGAAAAGCAGCTAAAAAAGAAGTAAGAAAAGATACAAATAAAGAAATAAAAAAAGCAAGAAGATAAAGGAAAGGGAGAAAGAAAATGCTTGATATTAAATTTGTAAGATCAAATCCTGATGTAGTAAAGGAAAATATTAAAAAGAAATTCCAGGATGAAAAATTACCACTGGTTGACGAGGTATTAGAGTTAGACCAGAGGAATAGAGATATTAAAGGAGAAGTAGAAGCTCTTCGTGCTAATAAGAATAAGATTTCCAAGCAGATCGGTGCATGCATGGCTCAGGGTAAGAGAGAAGAAGCAGAGGTACTGAAACAGGAAGTTCAGAAGAGTGCAGCAAGAATTGAAGAATTATCCGCAGAAGAAAAAGAAGTAGAAGAGAAACTTAAGAAGAACATGATGATCATTCCAAATATCATCGATCCGTCTGTACCAATCGGTAAAGATGACAGCGAAAATGTAGAGATTGAAAAATTTGGTGAGCCGGTAGTTCCGGACTTTGAAATTCCATATCACACAGAGATCATGGAAAGTTTTGATGGTATTGATCTGGAAGCCGCTGGCAAAGTTGCAGGTAATGGATTCTATTACCTGATGGGAGACATTGCGAGACTGCATTCAGCAGTAATCAGTTATGCACGTGACTTTATGATCGACAGAGGATTTACTTATTGTGTACCTCCGTTTATGATCAGAAGTAATGTGGTAACAGGTGTTATGAGCTTCGCTGAGATGGATGCTATGATGTATAAGATTGAAGGAGAAGACCTGTATCTGATCGGAACAAGTGAGCATTCTATGATCGGTAAATTTATCGACACCATGTTGGATGAGGGAGAACTTCCAAAGACACTGACCAGCTATTCACCATGCTTCCGTAAAGAAAAAGGTGCTCACGGTATCGAAGAACGAGGTGTATACAGAATCCATCAGTTTGAAAAACAGGAAATGATTGTTGTATGTAAACCGGAAGAGAGCAAGAAATGGTATGATGTACTCTGGAAAAATACAGTAGATCTCTTCCGCTCACTGGATATTCCGGTACGTACACTGGAATGCTGTTCCGGCGATCTTGCTGACCTTAAAGTAAAATCTTGCGACGTAGAGGCATGGTCTCCAAGACAGAAGAAGTACTTTGAAGTAGGAAGCTGCTCTAACCTTGGTGATGCACAGGCAAGAAGACTTGGCATTCGTGTAAAGGGAACTGATGGTAATAAATACTTTGCTCATACATTGAATAACACAGTAGTTGCACCACCGAGAATGCTGATTGCATTTTTGGAAAATAACCTTCAGGAAGATGGTTCTGTACGTATCCCTGAAGTACTTCGTCCATATATGGGTGGAAAAGAAAAAATTGAACGTAAATAATTAGACGGGTAAATAATATGCACAAATATCTTAATGCTATTGGGTATGGAGGACTTGCTTCAGAAAAACAGCTCAACAGATTGCTGCAGTATGCTGAAAAGGTATATACACATCATGAGCTGATGGCATTGGATCAGGAAACAGATTACTGCGAATATCGAATGAAAAGTTCGAAGGATATGGGAATCTGTGTCTGTGGTACCATGGATGAAGAAGAACATTTTGAAAGATATTTCTATTATCCATATTTTGAAGGAAGTGGCATTACATCTGTCGCTGATGTAACATTGGAGAGACGAATGGACCGGCATTCATTTGTAGGAATTTATGAAGATGCTAAAGTGGGAGTCAGCCTGATTTTTCATGTACAGAATGCGATAGAATGTATGCTTGCAGATGTGCACAGGAATCATGTGCTGGATCATGTATCGATCACTTTGTCCGGACTTTGTAATGATGGCATGATTTTGCTGCCTGTATTTAAGAATCCGGATCAGGAAAAGAGAAGCAGAGAAGAATCAAAAAACAGGATGACACTTCTAACTGCTGCGCGAAATGGTGATCCATCGGCAATCGAGAGCCTTACATTAGATGATCTTGATACTTATACTAAAGTATCAAGAAGATTGGTAAAAGAAGATGTATTTACAATTGTAGATACATATTTTATGCCATGTGGAATTGAGTGTGATCGTTATTCGATTCTTGGTGAAATTCTGAATATAAGAATGGATGAAAATGAAGAAACAGGAGAAGAAATTTATATCCTGAGTCTGAATGTAAATGAAATGAAATTTGATGCCTGCATACCTAAGGCAAATCTGATTGGAGAACCTGCAATCGGCAGAAGGTTCAAAGGAAACATCTGGCTGCAGGGAATGATAAGAATGTAAGAGAAGAGTGTACAGCTTGAAACACTAAGGCTGTACACTCTTTTTGAGTCTGCTTAGAAATTATTATTTATTACATCTTCCAGTGTAATGTGAAAGAAGAAGTCATGCACCAGCGTGTAGTATTTCTCCCAGAGAGGAAGGGTTACGCAGATGTCTTTGCGATTGCAGACTTCGGCATCCGGCTGTAAGCAGGCAACGGGAGCAAGTGGACCTTCGGTTAATTCGATGATGTCACCAACGATATATTCAGATGGTTCTCTGGTAAGAATATATCCGCCTCCCTTACCACGAAGTCCTTTTAACATTTTTCCTTTTACCAGTATCTTGATAATAATCTCAAGATATTTTTCAGAAATCTCCTGGCGTGCTGCAATGTCCTTTAATGGAATATATCCAGCATCCTGATGTTCAGCCAGGTCGATCATTACTCTTAATGCATAACGTGCTTTTGTTGAAATCATAGGATATTACCTCCGTTAATATGTCTATTATATAGCTCGTAAAAAAAAATTTCAATAAAAACCTATAAAACCTATTGACTCAGTAGGTATTTAGTGATAATATACAGCCATAGCAAACAAGACAAGAAAATATAAAGACTTGGAAGGAGATATATCATGGCAAATATTTATCAGGGAACATTGGGATTAATTGGAAATACACCACTTGTGGAGGTAACTAATATCGAGAAGGAACTTGGGTTGGAAGCAACGGTACTTGTTAAGCTTGAGTACTTTAACCCGGCTGGAAGTGTAAAGGACAGAATAGCGAAGGCAATGATCGAAGATGCAGAAGCAAAGGGACAGTTGAAAGAAGGTTCCGTTATCATCGAGCCTACATCAGGTAATACAGGAATCGGTCTTGCATCTATCGCAGCGGCAAAGGGATATAGAATCATCCTGACAATGCCGGAGACAATGAGTGTTGAGAGAAGAAACATCCTGAAAGCATATGGTGCTGAGCTGGTGCTGACAGAAGGTGCTAAGGGTATGAAGGGAGCAATCGCTAAGGCAGAAGAACTTGCGAAAGAGATCCCTGGAAGTTTCATTCCTGGACAGTTTGTCAATCCGGCTAACCCTGCAGTACACAAAGCTACTACAGGTCCTGAAATCTGGGAAGATACAGATGGTAAGGTAGATATCTTTATTGCTGGCGTGGGTACAGGTGGAACACTGACAGGTACAGGCGAGTACCTCAAAGAACAAAATCCGGATGTGAAGGTTGTAGCACTTGAGCCTGCTACTTCACCAGTACTTTCTGAGGGTAAAGCAGGAGCACACAAGATTCAGGGAATTGGTGCGGGATTCGTACCGGATGTACTGAATACAGAGATCTATGATGAAATTTTCAAAGCTGAAAATGAAGATGCATTTGCAGCAGCAAAACTTCTTGCTAAGAAGGAAGGAGTACTGGTAGGTATCTCTTCCGGTGCAGCACTTCATGGAGCAATCGAACTTGCAAAGCGTCCGGAGAATAAGGGAAAAGTAATTGTAGCACTTCTTCCGGATACAGGAGACAGATATTACTCTACTCCACTCTTTACAGAATAATCGAAAGGCGTTATATATGAATTTCTCAAAAAGAAGCAGATACGGTATCAGAGCATTGATTGATCTGGCTGAACATACAGATAGTCCCTGTGCTTTGTGTGAAATAGCAGAACGAAATAATATTTCTATCAAATATCTCGAACAGATATTTTCAGTTTTAAAAAAAGCTGGTATTATAAAGAGCATCAAGGGACCACAGGGTGGTTATTTTCTGGCTGGTAATCCGGAATATATTCGAATTTCAGACATCATAGTTACACTTGACGGATCATATTTTCTGGATGATGAGCGACTTGCTCCCGGTCAGAAGGGCGAGGCGGAAGCACTTGCAGTGCAGGAAACGGTCATCGATCCGATCAATGAAGAAGTACACAGGATACTGGATCAGCTGACATTGAAGAAATTGACAGAGCATGCAGAGCAGACTAATCAGGCTGCACAGAGTATGTATTACATCTGAAAACGGCGGAGCTTCGTGCTCCGTCGTATTTTGACGCTTAAGAGGAGGATACATTTTATGAAGTCTATTACCATTGAATCGTTGGAGAGAACGGATAAGGACAAGGTACTTGTCGTAGATATCCGACCTGAGGATCAGTACCAGAGAGGTACATTTCCGGGTGCAGTCAACCTTCCGATGGCAGAATTTGAAGACCGTAAGACGGAACTGGAACTATATAAAGATAAGGAAATCTATCTAATGTGTCATACCGGAGAGCGGAGCCTGGAGTATGTACAGGATCTGATTGCAGATGGTTACGATGCCGGTAATGTCACCGGTGGATATCGGTCATATCTGAAATTAACGCTGACCAGATTTGTTCAGAAAGATTCGGAAGAACAGCTTGCGGAGCGTACCAGAGAGATTGAACGAAGCATTATTAAGAAGTTCCGCAGATCTGTCTGGAGACCCTTTACCAAGGCGTTGAATGAGTATCAGTTAGTACAGGAAGGGGATAAGATCGCAGTCTGTATCTCCGGCGGAAAAGATTCCATGCTGATGGCAAAGCTTTTCCAGGAACTGAAGCGTCATGGAAAGGTGAATTTTGAAGTGGTATTTCTGGTAATGAATCCGGGATACAATGAAGATAACTGGAATATTATTTTGAATAATGCCAAGTTACTTGGAATTCCACTGACCGTATTTGAGTCAGATATATTTGATACAGTTGCAACAATTGATAAGAATCCATGTTATCTGTGTGCCAGAATGAGACGGGGATATCTGTATTCTAAGGCAAAAGAGCTGGGATGTAATAAGATTGCGCTGGGACATCATTTTGATGATGTGATTGAGACTATCTTGATGGGAATGCTGTATAGTGCGAAAATAGAGACGATGATGCCGAAGCTTCACAGCCAGAATTTTGAAGGAATGGAACTGATTCGACCGATGTATATGATAAAAGAAGAAGGGATCAAGGCGTGGAGGGATTATAACAAATTACAGTTTATCCAATGTGCATGCCGTTTTACGGAGAATTGTTCTACCTGCGGAGGCGGCAGAAAGTCAAAACGTGATGAGATGAAAGAGCTGGTAGAGCAGTTTAGAAATATCAGCAGTGTAATCGATACGAATATATTCAACAGTATCCATAATATCAATCTGAATACTGTAATCGGATATCACAAAGATGATATGAAATATAATTTTCTGGATGACTATGATACAAAAGGAAAAAAGACTGAGACGGAAGGATAAAGATTCAAAAGAGGACTGACTTATGACACTTACACAGCTGAATTACATTATTACAATTGCAGAAACGAAGTCTATGAATAAAGCAGCCGAGAAGCTGTATGTATCGCAGCCGTCGCTGACGAATGCGATTAAGGAACTGGAAAAAGAACTTGGTATTACGATATTTTATCGAAGTGGGCGAGGTGTTACATTGACCAATGATGGGGCGGAGTTTTTATTGTATGCCAAGCAGATATACGGACAATATGAAACTGTCCTTGAAAAATATGGTGAAGGTGGATCTTATAAGAAGAAATTCGGTGTATCAACGCAGCATTATTCATTTGCAGTGAAAGCATTTGTGGATATGGCGAAAGAATTCGATATGTCGAAATACGAATTTGCAATCCGTGAGACAAGGACGGCAGAAGTGATTCAGGATGTAAGTACCATGAAGAGTGAGATAGGTATTCTGTATCTCAGTGATTTTAACCGCAAATCGCTTGGTAAAATGCTAAAATCGGCAGGACTGGAGTTCCATCATCTGATTGACTGTCAGGCATATGTGTATATTTGGAAACATCATCCACTGGCAAAGGAAAAGTCGATCAGTTTTGAACAGTTAGAAGGATATCCTTGTCTGTCATTTGAGCAGGGCGATAACAGCTCATTTTATCTTGCAGAAGAAATTCTGTCTACGAATGAATATTCACAGGTGATTCGGGCAAATGACCGAGCTACGATGCTGAATCTGATGATTGGACTGAATGGATACACATTATGTTCCGGTATTATATGTGAGGAGCTGAACGGCAATGATTATGTGGCTGTACCATTTCAGGATGATGAACAGAATCCAAACAGCGTGATGGAGATTGGATATATCACGAGAAAGAATACTCTGCTCAGCAAAATGGGAGTGCTGTATGTGGAAGATTTGAAAAAGTATTTGAATATTAGTGAATGAATATAAAATACTGAGTTATAAAATAAAACTATAACTCGGTATTTTTTTTGTGTATTAGACAGTATAATCCTACTATGTTACTATGAATACAACAAAGAGAGAAACACATAAAAGATAATACAAAATATTTTAGATATTCAGGAGGTAATCATTATGGCAAATATAAACGATTCTAAAAACTGGGGATTTGAAACAAGACAGCTTCACATCGGACAGGAGAAAGCAGATCCGGTAACAGATGCAAGAGCAGTTCCAATCTACGCTACAACATCTTACGTATTCCATGATTCACAGCATGCAGCAGACAGATTTGGACTTCGTGATGCAGGAAACATTTACGGAAGACTTACTAATCCTACAGAGGATATTTTTGAACAGAGAATCGCATCTCTGGAAGGCGGAGTTGCAGCACTGGCAGTTGCATCCGGAGCAGCAGCACTGAGCTATACATTCCAGGCACTGACGAAATCTGGCGAACACATCGTAGCTTCTAAGACAATCTATGGTGGTACATATAATTATCTGGCACATACATTACCGTTAAATAATAATGTAACTACTACTTTCGTTGATCCATATGTAGAGGGATCATTTGAGGCAGCCATTCAGGAAAATACAAAAGCTATTTTCGTAGAGACACTTGGCAATCCTAATTCCAATGTAATTGACATTGCAAAGATTGCAGAAATTGCTCATAAGCATGGTCTTCCGCTAGTAGTAGATTCTACTTTCGCAACACCTTACCTGATCCGTCCGATTGAATACGGCGCAGACATTGTCGTACATTCAGCAACGAAATTTATCGGCGGACATGGTACAGCAATCGGTGGCGTAATCGTAGACGGAGGAAAATTCGACTGGAAAGCATCTGGAAGATATCCATGGATCTCCGAAGCTAACCCTAGCTACCATGGCGTATCATTTGCAGAAGCTGCGGGCCCTGCAGCGTTTGTAACTTACATTCGAGCAATCATATTACGTGATACTGGTGCGACCCTCTCTCCGTTCCACGCGTTTATATTCTTGCAGGGCCTGGAAACCCTCTCACTTCGTGTAGAGAGACATGTAAGCAACACATTGAAGATTGTAGACTACCTGTCAAAACATCCACAGGTAGAGGCGGTACATCATCCGTCACTTCCTACAGAGCCGACTCATGATCTGTATAAGAAGTATCTGCCAAATGGTGGTGGATCAATCTTCACATTTGAAATTAAGGGAGATGCGGCTACAGCACAGAAATTTATTGACAACCTGGCAATCTTCTCACTGCTTGCAAATGTAGCTGATGTGAAATCCTTGGTTATCCATCCGGCAACTACTACACACAGTCAGTGCACAGAAGAAGAACTGCTGGAGCAGGGCATTAAGCCAAATACAATCCGTCTGTCAATCGGTATCGAGAAAGCAGAAGATCTGATCGCAGCACTGGATGCAGCATTTGAAGCAATCAAATAAGAGATATGTGAAAAAAACAGACTCATCGTCTTGCGGGACGGTGAGTTTTGTTGTATAAATGAAGAAGATTTTATACAGGTAGGAATTAGATCATGCAATACGAATTTCCATTTCAGGATGCATTGGATAAATTAAATGTGCTGTTATCTCAGAATCAGTTTGAATTATTAGTCCCAAATACTGCGGTATCTTCACAACAAACCTCAGATATCCGTCTTGTGTACCTGATGAATGACGCAGTTGAGAGTTTTCTGGTATTTAAGGAAGCTGCGCTTACTGGGACTTATCTGAAAGAATATGAGGGAGAGCTGGAGGCAAGGCTGGATGAAAGTGAAGGCAGATATGTGCTTGCAGTATATCAGGGAGAGACCGTGTGTACGCTGTTTTTTCAGAATTTGACGCTAGAGGTACACTTATATGATTATAGTGGAACCGGACATTTTTGGGTAAAGGGATATGAATATCTGAGACAATTAGAGTATAGAATTGCTATCCTGCGCGATAAACGAGAATATCTGGGCGAAGAGTATTGCACAGAACAGGAAGTAAAGTTATCATATCTTGCTGAATTTCCACCGTTAAATTACTGTTCATACCCAGCTGTGCCTGATAAATATCTGGTTCCGTCGTATGACTGGTGGCAAGTATCGGATGAAGCTGTGGAAGAAATGAAATATCTCGGGAAAGAAGCAGATGATAAAAGTCTGCTTCGCTGGCTGAAAATATATGAGTTTTACCCAAAAAGAGCGGTAGCGAAGAAAATAGCCAGAATGTTACATACATCTGCGCATTCTGCAGTGGTAGAATTGATCGATCATAAGCTGAAACTGGCTACCGCAGAATTTGGGAATAGGGTGTTCGATAAAGATGAAGAACGGCACATAAATGACCTGAAAAAGAAAGCACAGAAGAGAAAAACAGAATTATTACAGAATGGAAAGCATGTCGAGATGCTGAAAGAAGAACCATTTGTATATGCAAAAGACGGTATCGAATCCAAAATCCATCTGATGATCTGGGATGGAGATACGAGGAACGAGTGGGTAGAAGTAGAGACTTTTAAATAGGCAATAATAGAATCATCGTCACTTGATTTTCAGATATAGGAATGTTACAATAATATAGCCGTTGGGAAAAATCTCAGAAACTCAGTAAAATTAAAGGGTTGCGGTATGTGTCGTCATAGCTCAGCTGGATAGAGCACTCGCCTCCTAAGCGCTTGTTGGAACGAAGACTTTTTGCTAACTGAATATGATGTGTCTCAGTACCTCAGTAGGATAGAGGGTTCGCCTCCTAAGCGAAACGCCGCAGGTTCGATTCCTGTCTGGGACGTGTGGTAAAAATCGCCGGAAGCCTGATTTTTCAAGGGTTTCCGGCATTTTTCCTTTTCAGACGGCTACACCGTTTTCGACTGGTATTCCAGTTTTCGGTATAGCCGTCTTTCCGTTTTTCCGTTTCTATTGTTTGCTAACAAAAAACATCTACCTGTGTGTCTGGCACAACATTTGGGACGATTTGCCAACAACTTGCTAACAACCACTGCTAACGGGCAGCGGAGACAAGAGCTGAAAGTTGCTCAGGTGACAGGTTCTTAAGGATAGCTGCCAGAGCTTCGCCGATATCCTCTGTTGCTGATGATTTCCCATTTTTAGCGGTAGGGCTGTAGAAGTCGGCTTCCATGCGAGCTGCGTTCTCGCGCCGGTTCTCGTCTTCAATTTCCGAGTAAACATCTGTCACCATCTGGGCTTCGGCATGACCAGTATCTCCTTGGACGGACTTAATATCGCCCTGTGTCAGTTTGAGTTTGTACTTCGTGGAGAGATGGCGGAGCGAATGGAAGTCCACACGTTCGTATCCTGTCATGTCACAAAAGACTTGCAGGCGCTTTCGGATGATGCGGCTCTCCACCGGATTTCCGTTTTCAAGGGCAACCACAAGATTGTAGTCATGGTAATCCGCTCCAAGAAACTCCTTTAGTTCCTCCTGATTTTTCCTATGCTCCACGAGCATATGTGCCACGGTTTTCGGAAGCCATACCACACGGGTGCTGGTTTCGGTTTTCGGGGTCTTGAGTACGAGCCTAGTGGTGCAGTGTGGTTTCTGAGCGGGAAACGTGACGAGCACGTCCCGCTCGTTGAGTCTCTGCAAGGCTTCAATGGAAACACGAGCAACCTCCTTGTTGATGATGATGCGAGCGTTGCCGTTTTCAATAGATTCCTCGTCTATGAAAATGCAGTCCCATGTGAGACCGGTTATCTCCCCCACCCTGAGCGAACAGGAAAAAGCGAGGTTCATGGCAAGAGCCAGAATATCGTCCTCGACTCTTGGAAGTGCTTCGCGAAACGTGCTCACACTCCACACCTTCCGTTTCGTTTTCTTCATCGTCGGCAGGGTGGCAAGTTTTGCCGGATTCTGCATCATCGGGTCGAGATAGTTCCATTTCATTGCCTGATTGAGTGCAGAGCGGATAACGTCATGAATCTTCTTCACGCCGGAAGGCGCGACACATTTGCTGGTCTTTTTTTGGTTGGCAGGCGGAACGCGCTCGACGGAGAGCAGGTCGTTGTAATACTCCGAAAGGCATTCCGTGGTGATTTCAGACAGCTTCTTGTCCCCGATATATGGGTCGATGTAGTTCCTTATTAGCCCGGTCTTTCCGCTGTATGTGCTCATAGACCATTTCGACGTTCCGTACACTTTCACATAGTGCTTTAGGAACTCGCTGAAAGTGATATCGTCCTTTTGCGGCGTTACCGCGCTTTTTGGGGTCGGGGTTCTTCTGCGAATCGGCTCCGAGCCGCTATCGTGCTCATCGGTTCCGCCTTCTTTCCCCGTTTTTGCCTTTTCATCAGCTACTCTTTGAAAATACGTCTCCTCGTTAGGAACGATGGTCTGTCCGTATTTCTCCTGATAGAACTCTACAAAGACCTTGCGGCTCTTTGCTTCGCCAATCGTATCCACAGTGTCCCATTTTTGTTTCCGTTCTCCTTGTTCATTTACATACCAGTAGATAACGGAATATTTTGTTTTTCTCTGCTTGATTGCTGCCATATCGAATCTTCTCCTTGTTGGTTAATTTGGTTCCAACCAACTGTCGAAGGAGCTTTTGGATACCCGAATGGCTCTGCCGACGCGGACGTACTTGAACTGCCCGCTCTTCACGAGTGTATAGGCCACCTTGTCGCTGATGCCCAGCATTTCGGCGATTTCGCCTACCGTATAGGTTTTCTTCTCTTCGGTTCGATTGTGTTCCGATGCCATAATTTTCCTTTCCGGGAAAAAGGGCACCAGACAACCGCTTGACATTTTTATTATACCATGACTGGTCAAGTAGTATTCTGGTGTGCTGGTTTTCCCTATTTCTGGTTTTACTTGTTACAAGTAGCGTCTTTTACGGCTGAAACCTCAACATCGCACGCAAGAGCTTCGCCTGCATAAACGATTTCATCGAGAGGTCGATGCCGTAATCCCAGAAGCCATCCGCGTCGGTGTAGAACCCGGTGCAGAGTCCGTCCATGAAGTCGTTGAAGTAATCGAGCACCGCCCCGACAGCAAGGGCATCTCCGTTTGTCGCGGCAACGACGGTATCGTAGTCAATCTTTCCCTTTGCCATGCGGGTCACCCCCTTCCGTCAGAATGTCCGCAAGACGGGCGAGCGCACGGGCGCGACGGTTCTGCACCGTGGAGCGCGGGAACCCCATGTCCTCACCGATACGCCTATCCGACCATCCGGCAAAATAGGAGAGCAGGATTATTGCCTGCTCCTCTGGGCAGAGTTTTTCCAGCGCATCCGCGAGGTCTTTATCTGTCACGCCGATAGGCTTTCCGGCGGCATCGAATACGGTTTCCCGCTCCGGCACGTCCTGCCAGTCCGCAAGGCTTTCAAGTTCGCTCCTTCTGAGGTCGCAGAACAGCACCTCGTGGTTGCGTCTCCTTTTGCGCTCCCTTAAAACATCCGTCCGCGCGTTCACGAGGGTCTTCCGGCAATAGGCCAGGAACATGCCGACCACTTCGTTACGGTTCGCTTTCTCTTTCGTCATCTTTTTTTCCTCCTTTCGGTATAGGCACGATTTCCGTGCCCTTTCCTGCCAAGAGGAAAAAGAAAGCCCCGCAGCGTCGATACGCTACGGGGCGCGGGGACGGTGCCGGGAAGGAAATCGGCACCAGAATCAGGAAGAAGCGGCTGATGCTTAAAAACCGCTTCGCTACGATTCTATCCCCTCGATTCCCAACTTCCGCTTGAAATCTTTGCGGTTCTTCATTCCGATTTCCCGACGGCGCGAATTGCCGTCGTACTTCACCGGGAACCCGACCTCAACAATGCGGTCGAAGACACGTCCCCACGGGTCATCTGCCGTGGCGTTCAGGATTCTCTCGCGAAAGTCGAAGTTCGTCGTTATCACCATCGGTTTCCCTGCCTTGTAGCGTCCGTCGATAACGTCGTAGACGTGCTCCATGACGTACTCAGTGGAACGCTGGGCACCGAGGTCTTCAAGGATGAGGAGGTCTGGGGCGAGGATTCTCTCAAGGTTCCCGGAACGCTTCTCGAAGGATGATTCCATCAGGTTCACGACCTGCTTGATATCGGTCACGAGACAGGAGAACCCGCGCTCGATGACGGCGTTCGCGATGCAGGACGCATGGAAGCTCTTGCCCGTGCCGCGCTTCCCGTACAGGACAAGCCCCTCCGGGTCTTTCGGGTCGAAGGTCGCGGCAAACGCCTTGCAGACAGTGCTCTGAGCCGCGTTCCTGCCGTCATCGGCATCGAAGGTGCAGAAGGCGTATCTGCCGGATGAGGGGAAGCACTGTTTCCTTAGCCGTTCCGTCCTGTGCCTTTTCTCCGCCCGCTCGGCTTCCTCGCGCTGCCTATCCGCTTCCTCCCTCTGGCAGCGGCACATGGTCGGGACAAGGTGAGGCTCCTTGAAGATCCCCCCCGCCGGGAACATCCGCTCGCGCGGCTCTCCGCATTTCCCGCAGACGAGGATGCCGTCCGCGTCGCGATAGTCCTCGCCCGGCTTTTGTCCGTCCTGCTCCTTGGTTTTCGTTACGTTTTCGTCCATTTACCTCGTCCTTTCTGCGTTACCCTGTCTGAGAGCCTGTCTACGGGACTTTGTAGTCTTGTTCGGGCAGTTACTGCCACATGACATCTAACGTGTCATAGGCAGGCTCTCAGACATTCTCAGGGGTATTTCTAGTACATGTTCTCGTCGATATATCCCTGAGCCGTCTCCCGGTCACAGCCCCATTTTGCCATGACCTCCTCGACAGAGGGGATTTTCCCGACCGCATTGGCCTTTGGTTCCGTGCGTGCGGGAGGGGTCACGGCCTTCGGGCGCTCGTTCCTGTCCCAGACTGCGGCGAGCTTCTTCCAGTCATCGACGGGCTTGCCGGAGTTCGTGCGCCAGCCGCGTCCCTCGTTCACATCGAAGAAGCGGTCGGGGTCAACCGCGAATCCCATTTCTGCGAAGTGCGAGCGGACTTCCTCCCTTGTCGGGATTCCAGAATCTGTTGCTCCCTCCCCATCAGCTATAGCTGTAGATGTAGATGTATTCTTATATCTATCATCTATATTCTTAGGGCGTGACGCAATTTTTACAGCTTCATTTTCAGCCCGTGCAGATTGTCTACCTGCGCTTTTGCCGTCTGCGTCAGTGTAAAAACCGGTGTCAAAATCACTGTCAACTTTTACGTCAAAATTGACGTCAACTTTACCGTCAAAACTGTCAACTTTTACACCGTCAATTTTTACAGCGTCAACTTTCACGGCATTATCTTTTACAACTTTTCCGCCTTTTGGGGCTGGAAGTGCTGGCGTATATTCCCTGCGGTACTTGATGACGGAGGGGCGGCTCACACCGGTTTTCTCGGCAACCTCGGTGTTCGTGGCATCCGGGTGCTCGGTAAGGTATGCGACCACTTTATCCTTCTTCAACTGACGGGTTCCCTTTACGTTCTTACGGGCACGCTCCGAAGCCTTGCGCACACGGTTTTCTTCGCGCATCGCGTCAATTGCCGGGGCGTTCTGGTTGAACTCCCAGTCCGCGATGGCGTAGATGCCATCCTCGCAGATGACAAGGCCGAGCTGCACGAGCGGCTGCACGCATTGCCGAAAGGCGGGAACGGTCTTCTTGGTGACCGCAGCAAGCATCTCGTCGGTGTAGGGAACGCTTTCGTGGAGAAGGAGTTTCCCGGCGCAGCCGCATTTCACCGCAAGCGATTGTAGACGGGCGAAGACGGTGTAGATGGAGTCCGCATTGTCCATCGCGTCGATGAGTAGGGCTTCCTGCGTGTCGAAGAACTCACTGTAGTCCCTGCGCCACGCTCCTCGGAGCTTCATCGGTACCCCTCCGGTGTCTTTGCGTCGCGCTCCTCGTCCGAGTAGGCAAGATAGTCGAAGGGTGGGAACCTCGCGATAACGTCAAGGGCACGGGTGTACTTGACGTTATTTGCCCGATAGCCGAAGGAGGAGAGCATTTCCATGACTTCGGTATCCGTGAACGTGCCGTCATCGGTCACGATGGTGAACGTGCCGTCATCGTTTTTCGTGACTGTGCGCGTGTGGATTTTAGCCAGGGCGAGGACGAGTACGGTCGCGGAATCCCCATTCGGCTCATGGTCGATGAGCACCATCTCCGGTGTCTCGTAGAAATTGACCGGGACGTAGTAATAATAGTTCCTGAAATCCATGGCACTCCTTTCTGCTTGCAATCTGTGATTATGTTTTACTATATCTGTCCTGTTTTGTGGACTTTTCCAGTCAGATTTCATGTTTCTTTCACAATTAGACACGCGTTTTCAGATGATTCTGCCAGATTCGCGTCCCGTGCGACGGTGCGCTGTGCTACAGTAGCGAAAGTCCTTTCTGCCTGTTGCTTTTATCTCGGAGTGCGGGCAGGAGAAAAGGGAGCCTGTGATTTCGGTCACACGGCTCCCTTTTCTGTTACCATTCGGATTTTTCGCTATCCGGTTCCGCTGTCTGCTCCCAGCCATCAGCGACAGGCTCCGTTTTTACCGTTTTCTTTTTGCGTGCATCGAGACGCGCCTTGGCATCCTCCGGGGTGCTTCCATGGACAGCGAGCAGGGCGCACACCTCGTCTGCGTGGCTCGCAAGGAAGCCATCAAGTGCGTTGAGGTCGAGTTCCTGCCAAGCGCAACCGACGGCGGAGAGCACACTTTCACCAGCGGAATGGGTGACCAGAGAGCGCCACTTTCGGTTCCGCTCGCGAATCTTCTTTTCAAGTTCCTTTTTCTTCGCTTCGAGTTTGGCGAGTTCCGCCTTCTGCTTCTCGATACGCTCCTCGAAATCTTGAATGGTAGCCATGGTTCTTCCTTCCTACTTGACGGCATCCCTGAACAGATTGTGCCATAACGCGCGGAGGATGGTAAGATTCCGGCAGGGCGCGGTGCCGGAACAGGGGCGAAGGCACCGTGCCCCGGTTTTGCGAAGAAAAAGGAAGGAATTGGGCAGATGTATTCCAAGGATACAGGGAAAGACCAGATGCTGATGACGATGGAACGTGCGCTTACAAGCGGGCAGAAGGCAGGCTTCTTCTTCCTCGGCTTCCTCGGCGGCATCGTCGGGATTCTCGCCGCATCCCTGATGAACATCAACGCGCCGTACCGACCGGAGGGAACGAAGATGGCGGCACTCGGATTTGCGACGGCCTGCGTTCTAGGCACCCTTATCGCACTTGTTGGCTGCGTAGGCTCCATCGCGCTCCTTGGTGCCAGATAGAGGTGGCAAGATATTGAAGGACTTCCTCAATCAGCGTCCGGCATTCTTCCAGCTGCACCAATCCGTTCGTGTGAGATGAGAAGGGGCATCCTGCGCGGGTGCCCTTTTTTCTCTGCATTGTTATGATGGTTTTATGGCTTGCCGTGTTTGTGGTTTGATGGTCTGCTATATTTATTGTTAGTTAGCCAGAAGGGAGCAGAGGGTGGAAAATATGCCTGACAATGTGAAAGACAATCCCGTCGAAAAAAAGGGAAGCCCTGCTCGCCGACCGTCTCAGGCTGCATAAGGGTTACAGGCAGCGGTTCGTGAAGGGAAGGAACAGACATGGACGGATACACGCTTTCCATCAGTCGTTGCAGTGGCGGTGACGGGGTGGAGGAGAGCTTCAAAGCGAAGATAAAGCGTCGAGAAGCTGCGCTTGATGCCTTTGCCGTTGCAGAAGCGTACTGCAAGGAAAGTTGGATGGTCTCAAGATGCGAGCGGGAGGGATTTGACGGTTTCATCATCGACCTGTGCTCCGATGCTGAGGATGAGACCATCCGTCTCGTCAGGCTTGTGCCCGACAGCGAGGATGGCATCATGGATGATGTATTCCGTCTGGAATACGGCAGTTGCGAGTATAAGGTTTAGGCACGCCATCGGCGAGTTCATTCATGCTTTTATATGCAGGATATATGGAGTGTACGGTTCACCTGCTTGCTGGTATGCCGTTCTGCTATATTTATAGACAGCAAAAGGGGCGGCAACCGAGCTGCCCCATGGCAGGAAGGAAAAACCATGAGCACACCGTCCGTCACCATCCTCAAGAACCTTGTCCTCAACTGGAAGAGCAATCAGATGGAAGAGGAGACCATCGCCACGTTCTATCGCCACTGGGACGGTTATCCCAGCTGCCATGCCATTGATATCGCCAACTCGCTCGTTGTGGCATCGCGAACCAAGCCTGAACATATCGACTTTTCAGGAGCGAGCGTGGAGAGGGACATTCTCAATAACCGAAACTGGTGCCAGCATTTCCTCAAGGCGATGTGCATGGCGGATGCCGATATCGAGTTCATCGGGGAGGACAGCGTGCCCTCTGCGAGCTACACCTATGTTGTCACGGGCACTTACGACAACTTTGGCGGCAAGGTCGGCATCGGCGCAGAAGAGTATCTGAGCAGAATCAACATCAAGGTTTACGAAGGAGATGAAAACGGGAATCTCGTGTTTGAGGGCGGAGCTGCTGAATGTCTGGCATGGGCTGACGGATATTGCGGGCATTGCTAAGTCGAGTGAAGGGCATCCGGGAGGGTGCCCTTTTTCTTTGGCTTTTTGGGAGCCGCCCTGCGGGCGGCGTGAAGGCGCGGGGGCGTTGCGGGAACGGGGACTCGGGGGCGGCTTTCCCACCCTTCCAACAGCCTGCGGGTCGGGCTAGGAACCCTCCGGCCATTGAAAGCGCGGAAAAGCCTTCTACTTGGCGGAAACGGGGGGACTGACCTGCCGGGGTTTCCAACATTCCGACAGGCTCCGGGTCAGTCTAGGAACCCTCCGCATGTCGGAATGTTGAAAACCCCTTCTTCTCGGGAAACCATAGGCCGCAGGCGCGGCAAAGCGGGGCACGCCGCAGCGGCTCGGTAGAGGGCGGGGAAAGGAGGGTCGGTGGCTCCGCGATGGGAGGTTGGCTTTTCTTGGCACCCCACGGTTTTGCGGGGTCTCTCCGTGGCGCGGTCGCTTGCGCTCCCTCAGATTAGGGGCTGCTCGCCCCTAATGACCCGAGTTCCATGGAGAAGGCGTGGAGTCTCGCGTTGTGGAGTGTGCTGGTATGCCGCATAGCTATAATTACAGATAACAGCAAGGGGGACGGCACCGGAACCATCCCAAGGCAGAAAGGACGGAGCAAATGAAAATCGAGAAAAACGATATGGTCATGGTCTATGACGGGGGCGGCACTGTTCCCCACTGCAAGTATACCGGCAGGTTCGGTGACCTTACGGCATACTGGCAGAAGATTGTCTCGGATGCGGTTTATCTGTTCCGGCTGGGGGAGAGCGAGGAGTGCGACTGGCTGGTTCTCCTCGGCCAGCCTTGGTCACCGTATTCACCGGACGGCATTTGCTAAGGAGTTGAAGGGGCATCGGGAAAGAGATGCCCCTCTTTTTCGATGCAACGCAAATAGGGAGCGTGGAAATGGATAGGTACGAGGTCATGGCAGGCAAGATGGCACCCTTGACCGACGGGGCGCACCGCAAATGGGGATTCACCGGAAAGGTCGAGACAAGGAGCTATGAGCGGCTGGTCGATGCGCTCATTGACTTTGTTGAGACCGGAGACAGCCTAAAAGCGCGGTTTCTCACAGGGTTTGCAGCGTGCTTGGCAGCGGATAGGAAATCTGTCGAGAATCGTGGGTTCGGGGTCGCGGTCAGGAAAGTCCAGTGCCATCGGGGCGAGGACGGCACGGTCAGGGTATCTTCCGTAGAGACGATGCATGAACGTCGGTACACGGTTGATGATTGGCGATGCGACACGGCGCATCGCGAGCAGACCGAGAACGGTCAGAAGGGTTGAAAGGATGGACAATGAGTTCCACGATTAAACTGTATGAGCATAATCAGAACGGGAACAGTATGTGAGACCGTCAGAGATGCTGGAATGCAAGTCGGGAAACATCCATCCTCGATATCCCAAGCCCTAAGCGACGGAAGCACACGCGCTGGATACCATTGGAAGTATTTGGACGAATGAATGAAGGCATCCGGGAGGGTGCCTTTCTTTTTGGACAGAATATGCAGGATATATGGAGTGTGCGGTTCACCTGCTTGCTAGTATGCCAGTCTGCTATATTTATAGACAGCAAGAAGGGCTGACGGAAAGGACACCGGCATGGGCTACATCGAGAAGACCTACGGACGAAATGAGAAGTTCCTTGCATTCAAGGTCTGCTTCTATGACACGCTCGTTCCGGCTCGCGAATACAAAAGCGGGTACGCGGCGGACAGGTTCGCAAGGAAATGTGCGGCGCAGGGGCTTTGGTGCTCTCTCCACGGGCTTGCAGTTTCAGATGGTAGTTGCGAGTGGGTCGAGATTTCTGCCTGCTAGGCGAGAAGGGATTATAGACATGGATAAAGAAATCCGCTATTTCGTGAACGGGTACGAGATGCTTCTGTACCTGAGCGGGGACAAGGAAGAGCGCAAGTCGGTCGATTGCTTCGAGCTTCAAGATTTCGAGAGCGAGGAGGAAGCAGTAGCCGCCGCCCGCGACTTCATCAGCGAGCACAAAAACGCCGTCAACGACCAAAAGCACGGCATCGGCTCTGTCACCTATTGGGTAGCTGTCGTTGAGCGTGCGGTGGAGGATGCGGTCATGGGGTGGCTTCCCTGCGACCGGGACGGCGTGACTGAGGATGAGGAAGGCATGGTGCCGGACGATGCCACAGTCGCATATATCAGCACCTTGGACGGGAGCCGCGAAGAGCGGGCATTCGAGCTTGCAAAGCACGATTACTATGGGTTCCTCGACTACAAGGAAGACCGCTATACGACGGTCTACGGTTACATGGATTAGGTGATAGATATGAACAGCATCTGCTTTGACACCGAGACCACCGGTCTTCATCCGAACGGTAGCGACCCGGATGAGATTCTGACCATCTCCATCATCGGAAGGGACGGCTCCGTCCTGTTGGATGAGAGGTTCCGACCAACTGAGAAGACCGAATGGCCGCACGCGAGCGCCATCAACGGCATCTACCCAGAGGACGTGGCAGACCTGCCGACTATCGAGACAGCCATACCGCGACTGAGGGAAATCTTTGCAGGGGCAGATGAGGTTATCGGCTACAACGTCGGATTCGACCTCGGGTTCCTATCCGCCGTCGGGGTGCGCCCGAGGGAGGACGCACGCATTACGGACACCATGAACCTGTTCACGTGGTTCATGGGAAGGCGTTACAAGTTGGTGGATGCCGCCGACCACATCGGATACGGGGGGGCGGGGGGGGGCACCGTGACGGATACGAGTGGACGGGCAGGGCACACGGTTCGCTTGCCGACGCGCTCGCGACGCTTGCCGTGCAGCGATGGCTCGAACAATGGCTCGTAGCAGAGTAGATACGTGCTTAGGGCGTGTGAAGTGTTGCTTTTCACACGCCCTTATCTTTGTCGCGCAAGTGTGTGCAATCTATGTGGTTGTCTTGCTCTCTGGGTTGCTGGTATTCTGGTCTGCTATATTTATAGACAGCAGGAGGAAAGCTCCGTCACGGCAACCGAACCGAAAAAGTCAGAAAGGTATGAACATGGCTATCAACCGAGTGACCATCATGGGCAACCTCACGCGCGATGCGGAGCTTCGCAAAAAGGGGGATGCCACGAGCGTTCTCACCTTCGGACTCGCCATCAACGAGAAGAAGAAGGACAGCGAGACCGGCGAATATGTCGATGCGCCGGTGTTTGTCGATTGCGCCCTGTTCGGTGCGCGAGCCGAAGCACTTGCTCCCTACCTCACCAAGGGGAAGAAGGTTTCGGTGGACGGACGGCTCCGCTACCACTCTTGGATGAAGAACGAGGAGAAGCGCCATGCCCTTTCCGTTCTCGTGACCGATATCGAGTTTGCGGACTCGAAGGGTGCCGGGAAGGATACGGTTTCTGCCCAGGGGCAGCCTGCGGAACCGGAAACGTATGATGCGGATATTCCGTTCTAGGGAGGACGGGATGCACCTTCGTGGCGATTCAGTGCGGGAAATCCCCTTCATGCTCTTCCTCGGCCTGCTATTCGCGGTGACCGTCGGATGGTGGGTGTTTCTCACGCTTACGGTTTCGGTCATTTTCGGAAACGTGGCTGCTGCGGTATTCGCCGTGTGCTCGTCGCTTTCCGTCATCGTGGGTTACGGGCTTGTGCGCGCATCCGATTCCCGTGAGTAGCGTTTTTCAAACAGGACAGAAAGGACTTCTAACATGTATACGATTCTGATGCTCAACCAGAAGGGCGGAGTCGGCAAGACCACCATCGCGGACGAGCTTTCCTTTGCGCTTGAGCGTCGCGGCAAGACCGTGGCGTTCGTCACTACCGACCCGCAGGGCGGTTCCGTCCATGAGGTCTGCGATGACCCTGATTTCGCGGAGGAGTGCGATTTTCAGGTTGTCGATACGGCGGGCGTGCTCGTGGGCGGTGTGAACGATTGGTGCCGCGCGGCGAATCTCATCCTCGTACCCATGCTTCCGAGCACGCGTGACATGGAGCCGACGCTGAGAACGCTCGATATCGTGCGTGAGTCCGGCACTGGCGCAAAAGCGTATGTCATCGTCAACAACTTTTATGCCTACGGCACACTCGACCGTCAGCTCGTGGAGTACCTTGAGGGCGAGGAGGTTCCCATCATCGCGAAGATTCCCCGCGCCGTTGCCCTCTCACGTGCCGCAGCAGCCGGTGTGTCCGTGGCGGAGTACGACCCGAAGAGCCATGTGGTCGCCCCGATTGAGCTGCTTGCAGATTCGGTTCTGAACGAAGAGGAGAAGAACAATGGCTAACAAGACCACAACGAACGCGTTCATGGCGAGCGCGCAGAAGTCCAAGCGCGAGATGGCGGATATCCAGAAGGAAGGTTCCGGCAAGCATGAGACGGACGAGGTGGAACTCAAGAAAATCAGTCTCCTCATCCCGGCTTGGCTCCACAAAGAAGCGCAGCTCCACCGCGTCGAGACGGGGGAGAGCATGACCAAGCTCATCGTCCGACTGCTTGCCGAGGAGCTTGGTTAAGGGGATGGTGATGAAGGGATGGGTTTGATGGTAGCGGAATCGGAAAAATCGAAGCACGACATGCTGCGTGCGATGCGGAAACACATACACGAGAATGGCATCACAGACTTCACTGATTTTCAGGACTGGTGCGATGAGAACAACGACTGCTGGTCTCAGGCACTCGATAGCGGACTTTCGTCGGTTATCGAGAAATACATCGACGGGCGTTTTTATTAGAGAGGAAGTGGAGCCAGTAGATGGATTCACTTCGGAAAAAGGGATTGGAACATGAACCTAATCACCATGGTTCCCGCCACCGCGAGGTTTATCGCGCAGATGCGGGGGATGCGAAGGCACATCGTCGAGAACAATGTCACCGAGTTTGCGGTATTTCAGAATTGGTGCGATGAGAACAACGAGAGGTGGGCAGAAGCTCTTGACAGCGGATGCGCCATTGCTATCGAGAAGTTCATCGCCGACTGGAACGGTCGGGCGGATGCGAACCGTTGGAAACATGCGGCGCAGCCTGACGATAACATCTGGGACAACGAGTTGAAGTAGGAAGTAACGATGACCGAGAAAGAGAACCATCTGCCGAACCTTAGCAGCGAGGAGCGTGCCCATGCGCTAGAGCTTGCCATGCAGGCTCGCAGACGCTATGCAGCACTCAAAGCTCGCGTGAAGTCCGGCGAGCTTACATTCACGGATGCGATGGACGAGAAAGATGCGAAACGCATTTTGGTCACATCGCTTCTGCAAAGTGTTCCGGGTATCGGTGCGAGCAAGGCGGTAGTCATCATGCGACTGTACCGGATACCGAAAGGCAGGCGTGTCGGCGGACTCGGCATCCGGCAACGTGAAGCGCTGGTTGCTCTGGAAAGAAATGGATGGAAGCTGTAGCGGTCTGCAATTCAAATTGAGGATGGCGAGCACGAATCAACAGCAACGTAGAAAACGGGCACCTTTTATGGTGTCCGTTCGCTTATCAAGACGCGATTGGAAGGTTAATATGATGATGACCGATTGAAAGGAATCTTTGTCAAGTCTTCAAAGAAATTGATTTCGTCTTCGCAGATGATGGGAACCCGAGGTGGCGGCACCTCGGGTTCTTGGTTTCCGGGCAAGCCGGAAACCCCGCAGAAAAGGCATGGGAAAGGGTGCGGCGGCACCCCCTTTTCCATGCCTTTTCTGCTCTCGCACTGATAGAATATCAGTGCTCACCGGCCAAGGCCGCTCTTCGAGTTGCAAGATTTGGGAAGCGTATATACAAAGTCACGTAAACGAGACTTTTCCATACACTTCCATCTTGCTCCCGAGCGGCTTTCGGAGCCTTGACGGGAGGACGCTTACGCTTAGCGAATCGACAATTTAGGATTGCCGGTTCCCGTAACTCAGCAAAGCGAACCGTCGCTTTCGTGTCATAGTCAAACGGTGGCGGCACCGATACGACTATGAGATTTAGAGAAAATACAGAAGGGGAGTGATGAAGGTGGCAAAAAGAGAAACCGCAGTTCTCATCAGATTGTCTGAACGTGAGAAGAGAACGCTTAAGCGGAAAGCCGCGAATTACGGTATGACGGTTTCCGATTACGCCCGGACGCTACTCATCAATTCTGACGATGCGACAATCAAGGTCATCGACACCGAGCCTTTGAAAAAGGCAGCGCACGAACTCGCGAAGCAGGGAACAAACCTGAACCAGTTCATGAAGTTTCTGAACACCTATGGCGTGAAGGTATTCGACCCGGAAGAAGCGAAACGCGTTTTGGAGAAAGAGGTCTCGTCGTTTTCCGAAATCATGGAAGCGCTCGCGGCGCTTCGCAGGGAAGCCGACCGGAACAATATCTGCTTGCAAATCGAGGATTTCGACAACCCTGAAAACGAATGATAGGAGATATGGAAATGGCTAAATGCAATCGTAAGCAACGGCTTTTGGGAAAGAGCATTAGAAGAATACGGATGCGTCGGAACATGACGCAACGAGAACTGGCGAATGCTATCGAAGAAATCGGTGAATCGGCCTTGCGCAGCTATGAACTCGGTGAGCGTAGTCCGAAGCAGAATACGCTCGAACGGATAGCGGAAACACTCGATGTGGCACCCGCATGTTTCGACACTTACGGCATCGAGCGCTATGACGAACTCGTACACGCACTCTTCCTCTTAGAGGACAGGTTCGGTATCGAACCGTGCGCGGATGGAAGCATCCGGTTTACCGACGAAACAATCCAGTCGTGCGTTTGCACATGGTGGTCTTGGAAGGAGTTTTTGAAGGAAGGAAAAATCACAAGAGAGGAATACGAGAACCGAAAAGACAGTTTCCTTAGATAGGCGGGCGAACAGGATGGGAAGAAAGAGAGCGATAATCTGCTTTGAGACGGAAGAACGGTTTGAAAGTGTCACGGATGCTGCGAATGCTATTGGTGCCGCATGGCCGTTAGTTAGCAGTGCACTGAAACGCCACGGGGCATGTCGAGGATTTCACTTCTATTACGCTGACGAAGTGAAACCGGACGATTCGGTTTTCGATAGAAAGGTTTATAAGAACTCAAGACCAATCATCTGCCTTGAGACGAACGAACGTTTTGAAAGTCAAGCAAAGGCAGCAAAAGCGGTTGGCGTACCGCGAGCTGCTATTTATGCGGCATTGAAAAAGCATATAGCAACCAAGGGCTTACACTTTTACTTTGCCGATGAACCGAAGCCGGATGAGGAGTTCTTTCGGAATAGAAGCTGGACAAGAGTTCGTTGCAAGGAGACCGGTGTCGTTTACGAGTCGATAGCTCAGGCGGCACGGGAAACGGGAGTTTCGGAAAGTAATATCCAAGCGGCAGCAAAAAGGCATGGAACGGCAAAAGGCCTTCATTTTTACTATGCCGACGAACCAGAGCCAGATGATTTACTTCCCAGTAAAAGAGGAATAAGGGTTCGCTGCGTGGAAACCGGTGTCGTTTACAAAACGATTACCCAAGCGGCAAAAGAAACCGGAGCGTCGCAGGCAGGTATCCGCGGTGCCGCGTCCGGTATGGCAGGTGGCTATCGCTGGGAGTACGTCGATGACTGATTCTGGATGGCTCCATTACCGCGACCTGAAATCACGGTGCCCGACCTGCAAGCGTCCGGCGCATATCGCGAAGAGAGATGGAACTTTCTATTTCGTTGATGACGAATACAACCCGTTTGTCAGGCACGCTCCGGTGAAAACGACGGAAGCGGTATTCCGATTTTTCGCAAACGGTTACCGTCGCGAACATGGGGCGGAGCCGGAGGTCACGGGGAACAGGAAACCGTCGGAACGCGATATTCTTTCCGGCATGGGCGCAGTGTCCGTGAAAATAGATTCATGAAAGCAGGAGGAGCGATGGCAATGGCCGATTATGAAGGCGAGAAGACGATTCACTATGAGGAGGACGGTTGGAGCGTAACGCTCACGAGATACGTGAGCATGGAACTCGGTGAGACCGTTGCATCTTTGGTTGAGTTTCCGAACGGGTGGTATCTTCATTCGGACGATGCCGATGCCGAGTTCACGCAAGATGGGGCGAAAACGTATCTGCAACGCTTGAAATCCGTCTGGATGGAATCGCCGTTTTGGGATGGCGTGAGAAGAGCAATGGAGGAAAAACCGCAATGACAAGACCTGTCATCTACGTTGAGACCGGGGGTGCTACTGGGATATCGAAGATGTGGCGCAGACATACCGATGTAAGTCCGGGTATATCCGAAACGATATGGCGCATGAGTATCCGGTGCGCGGGTTTCATTTCAAAAGGGAAAGAGGGGAGGGATTGCATTGACCATCATCAAGCAGACCGGTGTGCAGAGTTCCGGTCACATGAAGAACCTGCGCGGTTACATCAACGATGACCGAAAGGTGATTCTACGCGACAGTCTGAACATGGATGGATGCACGAACCCGAAGCGCTGGGCGCACCACATGTGGATGACGCGGGAAGCCTACGGACACAACAAAGCGGCAAGGAGAGTCCGGGACAAGAAGACTGGGGAGCTTAAAGAAGCGAAGAACACGATTCTGTTTCACCAGATTCTCGGGTTCAATCCCGATGAGTGCGATTTAAACGGCGGGCGGCTCTCACCGGAAGAATGCATGAGGTATGCCAAGGAGTACGTGGGGAAGCACTACCCGAATCAGCAGATAGTGATGGCACTCCACAACGAATACTGCAAGGCGGACAAGACCCATCGCTATGCCGTCCATATCGTCATCAATCGCACCGACCTGTCAACGGGCAAGCGGCTCGATGAGGGGCGTGGAAAAAGCGCCAAGGTGAAACGCGCCAGTCGCATCCGCGACCTCGACCACGAATGGGGATTGAAGCAGGTCGTGGAGGGCGAGCGCAATTCCTCTATCCACAAGAAGCAACCGTCCCGTATCGAGAAGGAACTTGCGGCACGCGGCATTGACTCCTATAAGACGAACTTGCGAGAGCTGTGCCGTATCGCCGCCGAGGAAGCAGAGAACATCTACGCCTATCGTGAGCTTTTGGAATCGTGGGGCGTTGACACGATGTTCAAGAAGGGGCGCATGTATGTTACCGACACGGACAATAACCGCTATGCCTTCTCCGTGGCGAAGCTCGATGCTGACCTCGGAACAAAGGGGCTGGAAGCTGCGTTCACGGCGAACGTGGCGAAATCCATCCATGCGGAAGGAAGCGCAGTCGTTGCGGAGAAGAGGGATATCGAGCAGCAAAAGGCGATGGTAACGGAAACGAAAGAGAAGTACCTTACGCAAATCAGAAGTGTCTACCGGAAGTACCGCAAGGAGATACGTGGCATGGAGGGCATGGAAATCGTGGATATCCCCAAGCTGAAACTTCCGCGTCCCGATTCAGATATCGCAGACGATTCAGAGGTCAAGCGCCTGATTCTCGCCTGTTGGCGCGGAGCCGACGAACTCAGGGCGGAAGTATCCTCGACGGTCATGCCGAAAGGGAAGAAGAACGGCGGGAACGCCGGAAGCGGCGGTTCCCAGCGGGCGCAACAGGCACCTGCGCAGGAACGCCCGGAACCGAACAAGGAGAACGGCGAGCGTTAATTAAAAAGCGGCGCGGGCGGGATGTTCCGCTTGCGCCGCTATACGGGTGTGTGAGAATCGGCATAAAAGCGCCCGCTGCTCCCTTAATGTTGCACATCGGGGAGCAGCGGGCTAAAGCAAGAAAGTTTCTCCACGAAGGAAGAAAACGCGTTCAGTTTACCTCACTATGCGTTCGCGTCAAGCTGACGCTTGAGATTCGACACCTTCAACCACTGGAGAAGGAAGGCAATGGGCGCGAATGCAGCTGGGATGGAAAGAAGAAGTGTCGCTATGAGGAGCAGCCCGAGAGCGTTGCCCCACACGAACAGCTTTGAGCGCTTGATAGCACGCCATGCAGCGATGTAGCCAGCCGGTACCGTGCCTACGTAAAACCCGGTAAAGGCTGTTGCAGCCAGCAGGACTGGAACGAGTGCAATGATTCCAATTGCACCCGTCTGAGTTATCAGGGCAGGGGAATTAACGAGAAGCAAAAGGAAAACAACTATCGCCGTTATCGCACCGACGATATAGAGGAACTTCTTCATCAAATCGAAGACTCGTTTTTCCTCATCATATTCGGCGCGAATTGCCATGGTGTTGTCTTGGTATATCGGGTGTTGGTAAGTTCGCATGTTATGACCTTCTTTCTAATGTCAATTCTAATAAGTCTGTTAGTTTGCATGACGGATGAATTACCGACCGTTCCATGTAAACAGAGATAGGTTTGCGAGTCTATTTTACTATATTGCTGGGTTGCTTTCAAGCTGGGTTGTTGTCCTATTTGTGCGGGATATATGGAGTATCGGCTTGAAGATTTATCTGGTTTGGTGGTATGATATATTACCAGTAATCAAGCTAGCCGGAAGAAAGGAGATACCATGGCGGGTAAGCCACAGGCGGAGAAAGCCGTTGAACGTTTCCCGGAACTCGGGTATTTCGCGGTTGCGGTGCGCCGCATCGTGTACGAGAAGGGGATGACGCTCGACAACGCCATCAAGAAAAGCGGAATCAGCAAATCCGCTTGGTTTGCCGGAATGGCCGGAAGCGGGGGAAAGCCGACGCGTCTGCCGAGTCTTGCGTCCTTTTTCGCTATCGCGGACGGTCTCGGAATCACGCCCGAGGAGCTAATTGCCGCGATGCGGAAGGAAGCCGAAGTGCGTGAGAAGAGCAATGGGGAGAGGGCTGAGAACGATGAGTAGGATTTGTTCGAGGAGTTTTCCGAATATGTCCCGAAGTTCTGCCCAAACTGCGGGGTGAACCTGCGTGAACCCAAGAGGTGTCCAGACAAAGGGACACCTGATGCGATAGGCTGTCCCTATCCGATAGAAAAGACCGGCAAGGTCGAGGAGAGAGATGGAAAAGGAACGTTTTCTTGTCGAGGTGACGGTGAAGGGCGAGAAGGACTGGAAGGCGATACACATGTGCGGGAGCATGGCGGATGCCGTGCCGGTCGCGGATGCGGTGCACAATCTCTCCTATCTGCTCGACACGCCCATCGCTATCCGCGTGCGTGAGAAGAGGGGCAAGGGTTTGGAGGACTGACGGATGGAAAGGAGCGAAGATTACATGGCAAAGCATTTTAGCGAAGTGAAGAGAGAACTTGAGCAGCCGGACGGGCATATGGCCGGTATCGGCCAGCAGCTTAAGCTCTCCGAGGAAGCGATGGATGCCAGAAACGCCGGACGAAGGCTTGAGGATGAGAACGACGAGACCGACCTCATCGGAACCGTGAAGAAGTTGGAAGACCTTATCGCCGAGCAGCGCCGGAGTAACGAACGCATCGCAAGGGAGATGCGCGGCATGGTTTCGGAGATGAAGGATGTGCTCGAAAAGGTCGAGGAGCTGAGAAACGGCGCGGCGGATGCGCAGCATCAGGCGAATCAGATGGCGCTCATGGGAGTTGCGAACGCCCAGCAGAAGGCGGGAGAAATGACCATAAAGAACGTCGAAGAGGTGACCGCAAGGAGCAGGAAGGTCATCGACTCGATGGTAGAGGAATCCAAGAGACGCATTGAGCGGCTTTCGATGGTGACGCTTCCAGACAGACTGTTCTACTACAGCAAATGGATGGCGGTCATCCTCGTTCTCATCATCCTCGTGCATGTCCTATGGGGCATGTTGGTGTAGAGACCTACCGGTAATATGGATAGATAGAGAGCAAGAAAACTTCTTATGAGACAGAAAGGACTGACAGAAATGAAGAATGACAGCAATATGTTTAACGACAACAGCATCGAGACTGAGGGTGTCCCGGCGGACAAGACCGCCGAAATCCCGAAGGTCGTGGATTCGACGGAGGAGGAGAATGCCATGAAGCCGCTCGTGCTCTTCGGGCGCGAGTTCTCCCGCAAGCAGGTCTGCGCGGCTGGTGTAGGAATCCTCTGTGCGGCGCTTCTCATCGGCGGCGGGGCTTACGCCATCTCACATGCCAGTTGGACGGGAGATTCCAATGCCCCTGCGGTGTCCCAGTCAAAGGACGATGAGAAGCAGGACATGGTACTTACCCTTGAGGTAAAGGCTGACGGCTGGGATGCGGACACTTCCACGCCCATTATCGCCCATATAGAGGATGCGGACGGGAAGGTGGACTTCTACACCGCCATCGCCGCGAACAAGCAGGTGACCGTGAGGGTCGGCAAGTCCGGTACCTATACCGTTACATTCATTTCACCGGTGAACGCCGACGGTTCCATCTATAAGGTGTCATCGAAGAAGGTTACCGCCGGGAAGGCCGATAAGAAGACGGCCAGCACGGGTGTGACTTTCAACAAGGTGGATGCGGATAAGGTGACGAAGGATGACCTGACCGCCATCGCCAAGGACGTTGCAGCAGCCGTGAAGAAGGGCGATTCCACCCTGACCGGAGACAAGGGTGCCGAGGTTGTGAAGAAGTTCGAGGACAACATCAAGAAGAACCCGAACGCCGATGCCGATGCCGTCGAGAAGGAGAGCGAAAAGGCACAGGAGACGGCCAAGGAGGACACGTCTGACGCGAAGACCCCGGAGACCTCCGACAACAAGAAGAACGATTCCGGTTCCAAGAACGACAGCGGAAACAACGGCTCTGGAAATAAGTCGGACAGCAAGCCGAGCGGAGGTAGCGGAAACTCCGGTTCCGGTTCCAGCTCGGGCGGCTCATCAAAGAAGGATGACACCCCGGCGCACCAGCACAATTGGGTTGCCCAGACCAAGACTGTCCATCATGATGCGCAGTACAAGACCGTTCACCACGATGCGCAGTACAAGACCGTTCACCACGATGCGGTTGTGAAGTATGTCAGTATTTGCAATAACTGCGGTGCGGATATTACCGGGAACGAAGCTGCTCATTTTAAGAACTCGTTGCTTAATGGTGGTAACTGTGGTTCTTGTCACGAAGAGTCTCGTACCGTGCAAGCGGCTTATGACGAACAGGTAAAGGTTTCCGATGCCTACGACGAACAGGTTCAGGTAAGTGCGGCTTGGGACGAAACCGTGACCACTGGATATAAGTGCTCTTCCTGCGGTGCCACGAAGTAACTAGAAAGAGCAAGGCAATCGTCTATTTCAGGCAAGGAAAGCCCCGACCAAATGGCCGGGGCTTTTTCTAATGCGCCTTGTTCAGGTCTTTCGGTGGTTCCGACCCGTTCCGTTTCGATAGCTCTGCGGTCGCACTCTTCATGTCACCGATTTCGGAACCGAAGAAATCCGGCTCTTCAAGCCCAAGCGAATGGGTGGGAACCGGAACGATGATGCCACTGGAACCCTTGATATAGGAGAGGGCATCGTGGCGTTCGCCGACCTCGGTGAGCGATGCGGCGAGAAGGGAGTCCTTGAACCAAGGATATCTCTGTTGCAATTCCTCCATGACGGCCAATGCCTTGTCAATCGGCATCGCCGCCTTTGATTCATAGCCGGAATACTGGGTGTGGATGAATCCGTTGCGTTCCATGAAGTTGCGGATAAGCGTCCAAGCGCCGCGCCAAGCATTCGGCCTGATGGAGCCGTAATTCTCACTGAGCGCAGCCATTTCCAAGTCGAAGTGAAGCTCCTTGCGGGTGTCGGGGCGGAGGGGAAGTGATGGTTGCATCCCATTCTCAAGAAACTCCTTCACATCGTAGCTTTCACCGATTTCCGTAAAGGTGGCCGCTTTCATGCAGCTACTGAACCAGGGGAGCTTGTCGGATAGGATATCTATCACATGGTAGGCTTCCAGATAGCTCATTTTGCCGACAGATTCATAGCCTGAATACTGCGGTTTTTCAAATCCATGTTCTTCCAGAAGCTCGCGGATATCTGACCATGCGGCATTCCATGAGGAGCTGTCATGGTCGGAATAGGTACGTTTTAGGCTATCAACGTCAAGGTCGAAGTGAAATTCTTTCCTATCCAATTCCACGACCGGCTCCAATCTTACCGATTTCTATTCGCGGATGCGTTCCGGGCTGTGGCGGCGGACAATGTTCAAATAGTCCTCGCCATCAGGTTCGTTCATATCTTCATAGGTGCGCCATGACTTAATGTTCTGCATCACCCAAGGCTGTTTGGATAGAGTCGCGCAAACAGGGCACTGCGCTCCGAACTGCACCTTTCGGTTCTTTGCCTGCCAAGTACCAAGACCGATGCGGACGTTACCCATTTGCTCCGCGTATTTTCCCACGCAGTCGTAGAGGTCATCTACGTTGTAGCCGTTCCTTTTTGCCTTCTCCTCATCGAACTCGATGGTGAAGCGCCAAGGTCTCTTTTCTATTTCTGCCATACCTATCGTCCTTTCCGCCAGATGGCTGTTATCATATGTTACCATTATACTATAATGCCGGTGTTACGGCAATATAGAACTTGAACACATGTTCTTTCTTGGCAAACGCATGTTACAGAACGGTGGAGAGAACGTTTTCCGGCATCTCGCTTTCCGGCTGGTGTTCGGATGCACTTGCCATGTCATGACTCTCTCCGGCGAGCGACACCTCCTCTTCCAGTTCCGGTGCGTCAATCTCGATGTTCTTTCCCAGTTCCTCCTCGTAGCGCTCCATGATGAAGGTGTCCGCATGGTCGGCTTTCGATGCGGCTTTGAAGAGATAGGAAGGGTCGTTTTCCAATGCATTCATCCAAGATTGCAGATAGGAGACGTGGTTCTCGTAGAACTCGCCCTCCAAATCGGTGCTCTGGATACCGAGGTCTGCGGAAAGGAAAAGGCTTCCAAGCTCCGCGACCAGCTCTTCCTCAGCATAGGAAGGGCTTCCGAAGCGGGTGTCGAGTTCACGGGCGAGGGCGGAAGGGTGTCCGGTAGAGTGGGTCATCTCATGCAGCAGGACGCGGGTGAACGCTTCGTCCGAGCGGAAGGTCTCTCGCGGGGCGATGAGGATGCGGTCTGTGGCCGGAGAGTAGGCGGCGCTGCCGAGATAGCTGGTGCTCTCGATGACTGGGCATCTGGAAGATTCTTCAAGGTTTTGGGCGATGATAGCTGTCCGGTCATTCTGGTGGACGGGGGGGTTTTCTGGCGGAATGCCCTCGATATCTTCCGCATTGAAGACGTTCCAATAGCCGACGAGCTTCGGATAGCGCCCCGCAAGCTCCTTCTCACCGGTATCCTCGTTTTCCTTGTAGAAGGCGAACTGCTTCCATTTCTCGATGAGCGCGGACTTGGCACCCTTTTTCACGTGCCAACCGGCATCCTTTATCTGGTTGAAGGTAGCCCACCGGTTGTCCGTATAGCCGCGCATGAACCCGATGAAGCCAAGATGCACACGGTTTCCGCCCTGATACACGGTGCCGGAGACGGGGTTGTGCGGTGTTAGGGAGGGCAGGTACGGTTCTGCCCAACGAAGCCCGTCGCGCTTCATGTCCTCGATGATTTTCTCAACGACCGCCTGACGCTGGTTATCAACAATCTCCGTAGGAGTCTGCTTCTGCTTAGATTTCATCATGGTCTCCTTTCCGGGAAAGCTCATTGAAATTATACGATAGCTGCCGCTTTTCCGACATTTTCTAAGAAAACGACCCCACAGAATCGCATCTGCGGGGTCTTGACGGTACGTTTGTAGCGTAGGTGCGAACGGATTGAAACCTGCCCTTATTCGGCATCAGAGCCAGTCTGACGGGATTCGGTCGAAACAGTTTCCGTTTGCGCTTGTTTTTGGTCGATACTGGTGGTCACGACCGTCCGCTCGTTCTGCTTCCAGAAGTTATAGGAGCAGGAGACGAGGGAGATGACCTGATTCGGTTCGGAATCGGTATCGAGTACCATGGCGGCAGATTCCCGCGAGGAATCGTACCAACTTCGGAAATCCGATTCACCGGCAAACGCCGTCCGTTTGGTCGGTTCCCATCCCTTCACGATGTTGGCGAAGCGCACGGTGTAGCGCATCTTCTTTTCCGGTGTCTGGATGAGTACCTTGGCGTGCTCTGATGCGAAAGTTTTATCGCTGTAGTTCTGGATGTTTCCGAAACAGGTGATGGCACCACCGATACGCAGGCTGTGTCCGAGGATGACGGCATTCGGACTTTGAAAGCCCTCCTTCTCGCATTCTGCGTCGAGATAGAGCGCACCCAAGGGGTTGTAGTTCCGGTAGATATCGTGATGCAGGTAGTAATCCGGGTCAGATGCGTGGGCTTGCAGGATAGGATGGTTGATATCCGTCCCCGGCACGGTTATCCATCCGATAACATCCCCGTTCACACTCTTCCAGTAATCCCAATCAACAGTAGGGAACTCGGATTCCCGACCCCCTGCGCTTTCCGTGGCGGTTTCCTGCGGCGTGCCGTTTGGTGACGGTGATGGACTTGCGTCCTGATAGAAATGAAGCAGCACGCCGAAAAGGATGGCAGCGACGGCCAAGAAGACCGCCGCTGCCGCAAAAGCCGCACGGGATTTCCGGTTATGATTTCCCAATCTGGCCATCTGAATTACTTGGCGGCATCCGATGTGGCCTGCGGGGCATCCTTCGTCGCTCCGCAGGTGGTGCAGACCAGCTTGTCGATGACCGTCTCATCGTAAGCCGGGGTGTCGGTGACCTGTTTGTCATAGCCCTCGCTCACCATGACCTCATCGGTGATGGGGACGTTGGTGGAGTAGCCGGAGTGACCGGTCTGCTTGATGTGCTCATCGGCCTTGCCGTCGATGACCTGCTTGCACTCATTGCAAACGGTATGGTAGGTGGTCTGATTCTGATAGACGGGTTCCACATGTTCCGTATGGGTCACCGCGTCGTGGTGTACGGTCTTATAGGTGATAGACCAATCGTGGGTGTGGGACTGCTCCTTGCTATCGGAACCGCTTTCCTTGGAATCCTTCGCCTGTGCGGATTCGGTCGTGGAGCCTGCACCGGTTTGGTGGCTGATGCCATAATA
>OGQI01000330.1_pt1 | contig 38949 bp, 38 predicted proteins | sample 1553171 | NCBI WGS metagenome assembly OGQI01 (sample SAMEA2579988, study PRJEB22360) | human gut metagenome | biome: human gut; feature: human-associated habitat; material: faeces | place: Denmark | collected 2008/2010
TACTTTGGTGCTGACTACATTCAGTCATTCATCGATATGTGTGCTGGTAAGCCACTGCAGATCTTCCAGGTAATCGGTGGATTAATGCCTGCACTTGGTATTGCAATCACACTGCAGTACATCTTCAAAGGCGAGGCTCGTATCTTCCTGTTCTTAGGATTTATGATCGCAACAGTTTCTGGAATGACACTGATCGAGCAGGGTATTGTAGGTCTGATCATGGCTATCATCTACATTCAGCTTGCAGGTGGAAAGACAGCAGTAGCTGCTACAGCTGGAGCACCAGCTGATGGAGCATACGACCCGGATTATGATCCGGATGAAGACTAAGAGGAGGTAGAGCGAAATGGCAAAGAAAGAATGGAAACAGAGATTGATTCCTAAGAAAGCCCTGTTTAGAGCCTCCTTAATCTGGGAGACCTGGGTTCAGACATGTTACAACTATGAGCGTATGATGGGTATGGCATGTGCCCACACATTCCTTCCGGTAGTAAAATACTTATACCCGGATAACAAAGAAAAACAGATTGATGTAATGACTCGTGAGATGGAGTTCTTCAACGTACATCCGGAGTTTGGTTCATGTATCCTTGGTCTGGCTATTTCTCTTGAAGAGGAAAAAGCTATGGGCAACGATATTCCGAACGAATTCATTACAAACATCAAGACTTCCCTGATGGGACCTCTTGCTGGTGTTGGTGATACTATTTGGCAGGGAGTTTTGATCCCGATTCTGCTGGCTCTGTGTATTGATATTACACGTTCCGGTGATGGAAACATCTGGGGAGCAATTATTTACGCAGTACTGATGTTCTTCATTACATATATTTTCTCATATCTTAACTTTATGTTTGGATATAATGCCGGTAGTGAGGCTATCATGGACTTCCTAGAAAAAGGAATTCTGAACAAGCTTCTGAAAGCAGCTTCTATCATGGGTTGTATGGTAATGGGTGGTCTGATCGTTAACTATGTAAAAGTTAAATGTGGTATCACGATTTCTACATCAGGATCAGATTTCTCACTGCAGGAGAGCCTGTTTGACGCAGTACTTCCTAACATTCTTCCACTGGCAGCAACCATGGGTATCTATGGTCTGATGCAGAAGAAATGGACATCTATCAAGATTATTCTGTTAATCGTAGTAGTTGGTGTTGTATGTGGATTCTTCAACATTCTGGTTGCTTAATTGTAACAACGGTTTAAAGAATCAAAAGATATGAATCGAGTAGGAGTAATCCTACTCGATTTTTATCGTTATATCATGTATAATATGGTGATGCTAGTGGAGTGCAAAGCACAAAACAATCCGAAGGAATTCTATAATACGTATTGATTACAGGACTCAATAGTATAAAATGGGAATTACCTCGTTAGAAATGTCAGGAGAGAATTATGGCTGGAAATTGTGATATCTGTGGAGAGAAACTTGGATTTAGAAAATTCCATTGTCAGGATGGTGTGGTATGTAAGAAGTGCTACGCTGTAGTAAGTAATGGATTTACAGAGACCATTACAAAGAAAACACTTGCTGAACTGAAAAAAACATATGAGGCAAATGCGGTTCCGATTGATCTGGGCGAAGATGGTTTTGTAGTTACCCGTAAAATACAGTCGCTGTTACTGATCGATGAGCAGAATAAGAAGTTTTGTATTTCTGGAAATCCGACAGTTTCAAAAGAAGACCGGAAATCTATCATTATGAAGATCTGATGGGATATATGCTGATTTGTGAGCCTGAGCTTACACCGGAAGAACTGGTACATCTGAAAGAAGATAAAAAGACGGTTAAGGTTATCAAAAAGCTGAAAGTACGCATGAAGATCAAAGGCGTAGGTATCAAGGATCTGGTGGTACTTGCCAGTCCGGTAAGATCATCAACATATGCATTCCGTAAGTCTTATCAGGTGGCGATGGATATATTGAAAGAATTGAATGCAATTAAAGAAGCATAAAGAATAAAAATGTGCTGTTATACTTGTGATTGTTTGAAATTATGAGAATAACAGCACATTTTTATTTTAACTATTTCACTGGTACACAGTCAGCAGAAAGCCATTCCTGAATCATTTGGACACTGACATTCAGAGCCAGGGAAATCTGTTCCAGAGCCATTCCCATATGCTGCAGATTTTTTGCTGTTTCTTTTTGGGTGTGCAGGATACCTTGAGCTTCACCAATTAAGATTCCTTCATTTCTTTCTTCTACAATCAGTTCATTTAATTTATCACACATAATATCAACTCCTTTTTGCGTTTCTTTTAGTTCTAGTACCCGTTGTGCCAGAATTTCGCTATGCATATCATGAGGATCAGAGCAATGCAGGTCGTGCATAAGTCTGCCGAGGGCAGTATCATCCTGGACAGATGAATTAACATAGATGATATGTAGTTGATCATGGCAAGACTGCCCGGTTTCTACGAATGTTCGGTTAATGTGACAGATTGGTAGATTGAATCCAAGGGTATCATTTGTCGTAATGAAAATGATATAGGTATCAGGTAGCTCATTAGGAACCTGACCAGTTTCCAATGTGTTGGCATCCACTAAGCTGCCGTGATAGCGGGCTCTTTTCAAAGAGGCACCGCTGTCTGCATTCTGAAATTCAATGTTATATTTTCTGCCGGAATTATCTAAGGCTATGCAATCAAGTATGGAAGAACGTCCCTGGAGATTTTTGTAGTCTGCCTGAAGGATCTGGTCTTTTAATTTTAAATTATCTTGATCCATAATGACCTTTAATATGTATTCTGTACAGGCACTGTCTTTTAGAACGTTGCGCATAAAAATATCGTCCATGATAGTGAGGTCTTTTAGAATTCTGAGATAAGTTTCACGCTGTTGTAGCAGCGTGACAGGCCGCAAGGATGTAGCTGTTGTCATATAAGAAAATACCTCCGTGTATGAATGGTGAAAGCATTTTCGTTTAGAATAGTATATCATCATAAACGATGCTTTGCAATGTGAAAAATGAAAATTACGGTACCGGGTGGAAACAATATAACATAACTATGTGAACTAATCAAGAACTTTATGTTAAAAAATAAAAATAATTTATGTGAATTAAACGGAAATATAATATAAGAAAATGGTAAAAGAAAATGCTGATGATATCCATTAGGATTACCGCAAAATGATGATTTAAATGGAACATTTCTGCGCGGAGACTAATTATAATTATCTGCTGAAGTAGCGTGTGTTTATAGATGACATCTATTAATAGATGTGAAAAACCTATTATGCACACTCTCTCAAATTTGATATAATTTTTAATAGAAAAGAAACAAAAGATTTTAAGTTGTCCTTCCCCTAGCTACTTACACGTATGCGGACACCCAGGTGAAAATCATACATGCTATGAGAATGCGGAAAAGGACAATTTTTTTGTGTCTTGTTTTGGAAAATAAAAATTGAATAAAGGATATGCGAGGAGTGGAATGATGGAAGAACTGATATATGTAGATAGACGAAATTCTAATTGTAATAAGTGGGATGGTCAGACGGCAATGTTTGGCGAGGAAGGACTTCACGCTATGTGGGTTGCTGACATGGATTTTAAGATTCCGCAATGTGTTCAGAAAGCATTACATGATTATGTGGATTTTGGAACAGTTGGTTATTATCGGATTCCAGATGGATATTATGATGCATTTATTAACTGGGAAAAGGCACATTTTAATTTCGAAGTGAAAAGAGAATGGCTGCGTTTCGCACCGGGTGTGGTAGCTGCATTTAACTGGATGCTCCAGATTCTGACAGAGCCAGACGAGGCAGTGATCGTAATGACTCCGGTGTATTATCCATTTTTACAGGCAGTAACGAATAACGAACGTAAGCTGATCACATCGGAGCTAGTTAATGAAGATGGTGAATACACAATTGACTTTGAGGATTTTGAAAAGAAAATAATAGACAACGATGTAAAAGCGTTTATTCTGTGCTCACCCCATAACCCGGTGGCAAGAGTCTGGACGAAGGAAGAACTTACAAGGATGTTTGAAATCTGTCACAGACATCATGTGTATGTCATCTCTGATGAGATTCATCAGGATTTTGTGTTTGGTGACAAAATGCAGACACCGTCTTATCAGGTAACAGAGCATTGGGATGAAATGGTTGCGATTACAGCTCCGTCCAAGACATTTAATCTTGCGGGAGGTCAGAATTCATTCGTGATCATTGCGGATGAAAAACTTCGTGCGAGATGGGATGATTTCGCTAAGAGAATCCGCCTGATGACAGGTAATGCGTTTGGGTTTGTGGCTGCGGAGGCGGCTTACAAAGGCGGTCAGAACTGGCTTGATAAAGTAAAGAAACAGATTGTCGATAATGATCAGTATTTGAGAGAGCTGTTTAAAGAGAATCTTCCGGAGATTGTGGTAACCCCGCTGGAAGGTACTTATCTGGTATGGATTGATCTGCGGGCATATGTGAAGCCGGAAGATACGAGAGAGTTTATACAGAAGAAATGCCGTCTGGCAGTAGACTTTGGAGACTGGTTCGGTGGTGAACAGTTTAATGGATTTATCCGCATGAATCTTGCTACTTCGAGAGAGAATGTAGAGATTGGTGTGAAGCGGATTATGGATGGGATTTTGGGAGAAAAGTAGTGGACAAGTATATATACGAAGAAAATTATGAGTATTTCAGAAAGCTGCGGCAGTATGATCAGATGACACCAATGGAGAGAAGTACGGCTATCAGTCAGGGGAGAGAAGTGGATCGTATGCCAGTTCATATTATGGCAGATCTGATGTTTCCGGAGTTACTTGGGATGACAGTGAGGGAGACAGAGCTGTCTGCCAGATCGAAAGCAGATCTCCAAATTTACGGTTATCGAATGCTGGGAAATGACAGTGTGGGGATGATGCATGGCTTATATTCACTTCCAATCGCACTTGGTGGAGAATATGTGGATCCAGATAATACCACGAGAACACTGGTGTCACCTCCGGTAAAAGATATCCATGATCTGTCTGTATTAGACTTGGATAATGTAAATATGGAGAAGGATACGGCGGCACGGAATGCATTCGATGCTCTGCGCTATATGAGAGAAGAAATCGGCGAAGAAGTTAATTGTACGATGAATTTCACAGCACCATTTACAGTGGCTTCCGGAATTGTGGGTGTTGAAACGTTTCTGATCATGTTGATCCGTGAGCCGGAGATTGCAACCAGGATTATGGATTTTGTACTGGAAGCGCAGTTTAAGCTGGCGGAATATTTTCTGAAAGATGGATTCAGTGTCGGAACCAGTGATCCGATAGCGAGTAATTCTGTGATCAGTCCGAGACAATATCGTCAGTTTGCAATGCCATACGAGATTGCATTTGCGAAGAGAATCAGTGCATATACAGGAAAACCACTGGGAATTCACATCTGTGGACAGACGAGAAAAATATTAAAAGATGTTGCAGATGCTGGCTTTGTGTCTTTTTCTATGGATAATATGGTAGATCTTGCAGAGGCAAAGGAACTGGTAGGAGATCGGATGTTTTTGCTGGGGAATGTGGATCCGGTAGGAGTGATGTACCAAAAGACACCAGAAGAAGTGTCGGAAGCGGTAAAGAATTGTTATCACAAAGCCTGGGATAGCCCGATGGGATTTGCAATCCATAATGGCTGTGATCTGCCGGCAGGTGTGCCGAAAGAGAATATACTGGCATATATGGAGACAGCAAAAATATGTGCAACAGATATGGCGAAGGCAGAACCTGAACACCTATGGGATTATTAGAAAATAGCTATAGATTATATCTATACATAGTTGGGAATTATCAATTGGACGTGACTGTTGTATGGGTGATATTATTATTACGCATGTCAAAGAATATGAAAAATGTCGATTCACCGATATGCATATGAGAAAAGAAAGGGATGTAATTATGCATAATATAAAAGTTTCTGATCTGTCTTTCAAATATACAGATGGAGATAAGATGATTTTGAAAGATATTTCGGTTGATGTGGAACCAGGTGAGTTTGTGTGTGTACTTGGACAGTCTGGATGTGGGAAAAGCACCTTTTTAAGATTGTTAGCTGGTCTGGAGAAACCGACAACAGGAACGATAGAAATGAACGGAAAAGAAATTACAGGAGCAGGGTTGGATCGTGGCGTTGTATTCCAGGATTATGGATTATTTCCGTGGATGACTGCCGGTGAGAATATCATGCTTGCTCTGAAAAAGAAATATAAAGATAAGTCTAAAAAAGAATTGAAAGCATTTGCAATTGAAAAGTTAGAAAGTGTTGGACTGAAAGCAGAAGTATTTACCATGCTGCCTAAAAATCTGTCCGGTGGTATGAAGCAGAGATGTGCAATCGCAACGGCATTTGGAATTGATCCGCCGGTGCTTTTAATGGATGAGCCGTTTGGTGCACTCGATGCGGTAACTCGCGCAAAGTTGCAGGATATGGTATTGGAGCTTTGGGCGAAAGAAGAACCAAAGAAGAACGTATTTTTTGTAACACATGATGTGGATGAAGCATTATTATTGGCTAACCGTATTATTGTGCTTGGGCAGTCACCAAGTAATATTATTTACGAATGTGTAATCCCGGAGGATGAAAGACCGACCAGAGAGACGCAGTTTGATGATCCGAAGGTGCTGAAGCTGAGAAATACATTGATTAAATATATTAATGGAGATATCGCATCACACATTCAGGAAAATGAACAGTAGGCAATGGGAGGCACGCATAATGAAAAAAGTAATGAATTTTTTGAAGAAATATTGGCTGACAGCAGGAGTGTTTATAGCAATGATTGTGTTGTATCATTACATGTCTACAGGGGAGACAGCACACAATTATTTGTTTCCACCGGCAAAGAATATCTGGGAAGCATTTGTGGAAAATAAAGAATCATTTGGTGTAAATCTACTTTCTTCGTTTAGTTTGTTGTTACCATCTCTTGCGATTGCAATTGTGCTCAGTTTGGCAATCGGGATACCGATCGGTTTGAATAAGTGGCTGAGAGAAGCTTTGTATCCGGTGCTTTATATTGTCAGTGTAGTACCTGCAATCTTATTATCGCCATTTGCATTGATGCTGGCATCAAATTTCAGAATGGCATCTTTGTTTTTGATTGTATATGGTTGTATGTTCCCGACAGTATTTGCAACGATTACAGGTATCCAGACAATTGACAAGAGATATCTGGATCGAGCTAAAACATTAGAATTATCAGGGATCGAAAAAGTAGTCAAAGTAATCCTTCCGGCAGCCAGCCCATCTATTTTTTCCGGGCTTGTAACCACTATGAGAGGTTCCTTCCTGATGTTGGTATACGCAGAGATGTATGGTGCCAAATACGGAATGGGATTCTTTGTAAGAAAGTACTCAGAATTTGGTATGTATCAGAATGTATGGTGTGGATTTATTTTCATGGTATTAGTATTAGTATTTGTAATGCAGATTTTCGAACATATCAAGAGCCATCTTTTGAAGTGGTCAATTGATTAAATTGGGTTGCTTAACGCTGTGTGGCGTTGCAAATATAAAAGAACTAAAGGAGAAAAGAAAATGAAAAAGCGAATTATTGCAGCACTGTTAGTGGGCGCAATGGCAACAGGCCTAGTGGCTTGTGGCAACAGTTCTGAGTCTTCAACAAAAGAACAGAAGACTGAATCAAAGGAAGACAAGAAAGAGTCCGGAGACAAAGAGAAGATTATCTGGGCAAAGGATAATAGTGGTAATACCTTCCTTGCTATTGCTGAGAAAAAAGGATGGCTGGAAGAAGACGGAATCGAAGTAGAGGAAGCTCCGTTTGATGCAACCAATGATGCGCTGACAGCTCTTTGTGGTGGACAGTTGGATATCATTTCTAACTATGGAACAAATACACCTTTACAGAATATCGCTGCTGGTGAAGATCTTGTGGTCATTGGTGGATACATGGCTCAGGGATGTATGCCGATTGTAGCTAAAAAAGGCACAGAATGGAACGGTCTGGAAGATCTGATCGGAAAGAAAGTAGCAGATGTACAGACGGACATCACTATTACAAAACCGCTTCTTGAAAAAGGATATGATCCGTTGAATGATATTGAGTGGGTTGAGTATCCTAACTATAGTGATTCACTTGCAGCTGTACTTAAAGGCGAGGTTGATTACGCAGTAGTAGGAACAAGCCGTAACTATGAAGTAGCCCAGAATGATGGTCTGGAAGTAATGTGTTACAAGAGTGATAATGTACCTTATTACTCATGCTGCCGTACAGTAGTTACTAGAAAATACCTTGAAGAGAACAGAGATCTGCTTGTAAAAGTTATGGTAGATCTTCTTCGTGGAGAGCAGTATTACAATGCTAATCATGATGAGTGTGTTGATATCATGGTGGATTATATGGGTGTTGACAAAGCATACTGCGAGAGTTATATGAACAATGAACACTTTAAGATCAGCAATGATCCTCTGAGAAATGCTGTTATCGATACATGGAATACTCTGGACAAGACAGGATTCCTGCCGGATACAGCTAAGGATATCAACATTGAAGATCATATTGATACTTCTATCTATGAAGAAGCACTTGCACAGTGTATTGAAAAATACGGTGATGAGGATCCGGAATTCTGGAATGGTCTGAAGACATTCTTTGATGAGCACAATTAAGAAAAATAGTAAAGCAATACTGTTTTAGAGAGACCGGTAAGTTGTAACTATAAAAGGTTAGGACTTATCGGTTTTTCGGGTATATTTTGGTATAATTATAATAGTTAATGCAGAAGGCGGTGGGGCTGATGATATCAGATTTTCGTTGTACATTTGATAATGCAATCGGTATTTCTCCGGAGATTACAAAAGATTTGAAGCTGTCCTTTCCGGATGCTTATATGCATGCGGATACTATGGCGAAAATCGCACATGCTATGAAGCAGAAAGAAGGAGCAGCTTTTTGTATGCTTCCGTTCTGCCATACAGTAGAAGCAGAAGCGATGGGTGGCATTGTCAACATGGGAGATGGTAATTTGGGTCCGCGGGCAAAGGAATACTGTTGTACCTCTGCGGCAGAATTACTGGAACTTCCGGAAATTGATTATTCGAAAGGTCGGATTTATGAGGTGCTTGAAGCATGTCGGAGGCTTCGGGAACAGGGAGAGCATGTGGCATTGATGATTTCCGGACCATTTACGATATTCAATGTATTGATTGATCCGAAATATGTCTTTAAGGCAATGCGTAAACAGCCGGAACTTATGCAGGATATATTCCAAAGGATAGAAAGAGAATTACTAACCTATATTAAAATTGCTGTTGAGTATGGTGTGGATATGATCAGCTATGCAGATTCATCGGGAGGAGTGAATATTCTCGGACCGAAGATGACAGAACAGGTAGTGATGGATTTTACGTATGACTTTTTGAAAAAGACCATAGAGTTGTTGGATGGAAAAGCAATGCTGTTATTGTGCCCGAAGACTACTCTTGCGTTGATCGGCACAGAAAAAGCCGGTTATGTGGATCATGAATTGCCGGAAGTGATGCGTTACGGCGAAGCTTGTATATCATTGATCGGACAAGTACCGGTGGCAGGACAAATGTGTATTAAGAATATTGATTATCAATTGGAAAATAAAAAGTTCAGAGAAATCAGGCTTTATTAAGCAGAGGGAGGAAAAGCTTATGAGCACAAAGGAAGAACTGTTGAAACGTCTTTCAGAGGGTGTGTTGGAAATGGAAGAGGATGATGTGGCGGAGGCTGCGCAGGAATATATCGATGCGGGGTATCCGGCGTTGGATGCTATTAACCAGGGATTGATCGATGGAATGAACCAGGCCAGTGAATTATTTGAGGAAGAGGAATATTTTGTGACAGATCTGCTTCTTTGCTCGGATGCCATGTATGCAGGAATTAATGTGCTCCGTCCATATTTGCCGGAAGAAAAGAATGATGTTAAGCATAAATGTGTGATTGGCGTTGTAGAAGGAGATACTCACGATATTGGTAAGAACCTGGTCAAGATTATGTTGGAAACAGCAGGTTTTGAAATGATCGATCTTGGCAGGGATGTTCCGCTGCAGAAGTTCGTGGATACCGCGAAGGAAAGAGAAGCAGAATTGATCTGCCTGTCTACGCTGATGACAACTACCATGCCTGGAATGGAAGAAATTATTCATCTGCTGGAAAAAGAAGGACTCCGTGACAAAGTCAAAGTTATGATCGGAGGCGGACCGGTTTCACAGAATTATGCGGATAAGATTGGTGCAGATGGATATTCGACGACAGCTGTAGAAGCGGTTAAATTAGCAAAACGTCTGTTGGCAATTGCATAAGAGGGAATAAAAGTGAATCCAAAGAAACGATTAAAAATGAGCCTGAATGGAGAGCGGGTAGATCGTCCGCCGTGTATCTGTCCGGGTGGAATGATGAATATGGTTACGGCGGAGTTGATGGAGCGGGTGGGAATCTATCTTCCTGAGGCGCATACGGATGCCAGGAAAATGGCGGATCTTGCGAAAGCAGTATATGAGCAGGGCTGTTTCGAAAACTGTGGTGTTCCATTCTGCATGACTATTGAAGCGGAAGAAATGGGAGCGAGGGTGGATCTTGGTTCTCAGATATATGAACCGCATGTGGTAAAATATGCGATTGATTCAGTATCTGATTATGAGAAGCTGTCGGGGATCGATCTGACAAAAGGCCGTGCGAAAGTAGTGCTGGATGCAATCGGAATATTGAAAGAAGAAGTGAAAGATATGCCGATCATCGGTAATCTCACAGGACCGATCAGTACGGCGAGTTCAGTTATTGAACCAGTCGTATTTTATAAAGAACTGCGCAAAAAAAATGCAGAGGCACATGCGTATATGAATTTTGTGACCGAGCAGCTGATTGCATTTGGCAGGGCGCAGGTGGAAGCGGGTGCAGATGTCATTACAATCGCGGATCCAAGCGGTACCGGAGAGATTCTCGGACCACGATTTTTTAAAGAGTTTGCAGTGAGGTATATTAATCAGCTGCTAGACGGGCTGGCGGATCTGCATGTGGAGACGATTGTGCATATCTGCGGACACATGAAGAATGTATACAAAGAAGTAAATGAAGTGCACAGCAATGCATTGAGTTTCGATTCGGCGGTGCCGATGATGGATGCGAGAAAGAATCTGGCTGACCGTGTGCTGATGGGAAATGTCAGTACCTATACGTTAGAGTTTGGCAGTGAAGAAGCAGTCAGGAGACTGGCTGGGAACTGCATAAAATGTGGCTCTGATATTGTGTCTCCTGCGTGTGGACTCGGCATGAGTTCCCCGCTTCGCAATATTCAGGCACTGCTTTCAAGTGTGGAGGAATCTGATGGCTAGGATTGTGATTGTAAATGATGGATCGGGCAGAGACTGCGAAGAAGGCGCAAATCTGCTGGCAGAATTACTGCAGGCAGGTGCATTTGTTGATAACCCATGCAATGGAACCGGTGTATGTGGAAAATGCAAAGTGCGAATTGTGGACGGAGAGGTATCGAAAGTATCTGCGACAGAACGGAAATTACTCAGCCGGGAGGAGTTGGCGCAGGGTATCCGTCTGGCATGTATGACATGTGTTTCCGGTGATATTCAGGTTGAATTGCTGCAAAAAGAACGGAAGCATAAAGTCCTGACAGAAGGATATGTTCCTAAATTTGCCCGTGATAAGCATGATGAAGGATATGGTGTTGCAATTGATATCGGAACGACAACAGTGGTTACGTCGCTGGTAGAACTGGCGAGCGGAAGAGAGATTACATCCGCATCTATGATCAATGCGCAGAAGCATTTTGGATTGGATGTGCTGACACGGATTACTTATGAATATGAGCATGCAGAAGAGGGCATTGAACAACTCAGATGTGCAATCGTGGATTCTGTAAATGATATGCTCGCACAGGTGTGCAGGGACGCAGGCATTTCAACAGAAGAGATTCTGGAAATAGATATAGCAGCTAACTGTACCATGATGCATATGTTGTTGGGAACGGATGCCAGAAGTATCGGGCGTTCCCCATATCAGCCGGTGTTTTTAGAAGCGCAGAAGCGCAGTGCCGGTGAGATCGGTCTGCACGCTGGTATGGATAACAGTGCGCTGGTATATTGTCTGCCGCAGGTATCTGCGTTTATCGGTGCGGATATTGTGGCAGGAGCCTATGTATGTGAATTGGAAAAACAGAATGGGAATGTTTTGTTTATTGATATAGGAACAAACGGAGAGATCGTTTTGTCACAGAAGGGCAGATTATTGTGTTGCTCCTGTGCGGCAGGACCGGCACTGGAAGGTATGAATATCAGTTGTGGAATGCGGGCGGCAGAAGGTGCTATCGAAGATGTGAAGATCACAGAGCATGGAGTAGAGTTTACCTGTATCGATGGAAAAGAACCGGTGGGTATCTGCGGAAGTGGAATTCTGGCAGTGCTGAAAGAACTGATCCGGACAGGACTTGTCAGAAAAAATGGCGCATTTGTCAAAAAAGAAAATATTCCAGAAGAAGATTACCGTTATCCGATGATACGCATGAACGGAAAAAAGAGAGAGTTCCTGATATGCGAGGCACCAGAACTGGTGGTGACACAAGGAGACATCAGACAGGTACAGCTTGCAAAAGGTGCGATTCTGTCAGGTTTTCTGGCGTTGTTAAACAAAGCCGGAATTAGCATGGAAGAACTGGACAAAGTGATGATCGCAGGACAGTTCGGCGCACATCTGCCGGCTGAATCGTTGACTGGAACGGGTATTCTGCCAAAAGAAGTGGAAGATAAAATTATCTATGTGGGTAATTCATCCAAGACCGGTGCATATATGACATTACTCTCTGAACAGGTGAAGGAAGAGATGGAAGGGCTCGCTGAACGAATGGAATATATTGAACTTGCGGAGACGGAGAATTATGAAAAGATATTTGCCGAGAGTATGCGGTTTGTATAGCCAGAGTTTGCATTTACTAAGCAGATGATAAGGATTGAAGGGGCAAACGTTGAAAAAATATGACTGTAAAAAAGACGCATGGAGACAATATGATTCCATGACGCCACTGGAAAGAAAAAGAGAGATTGAAGCAGGCAGGGATGTGGATCGATTGCCGTGTGTTCCATTTATGGGCGAACTTAAATGTAAATATAGCGGTGTTAGTGTATGGGATTTTTCACATAATCCAGAAAAAATGGCGGAAGCAGAACTGAAAGTATTTCAGATGTTTGGTTATGACCGTATTGTAATTGGTCCTAATACGCGGGGAATCTCAGAGGCACTTGGGGCTAAGTTTGGATATCCGGAACAGGGAGTGCCATTTGCAGAAAGGGCGATGATAGAAAGCTGGGATATCTTAAATGGCATGGAACCAGTCAGGGCAAAGCAGAATGATAGAATGAAAATATTTGAAGAAGAAGCAGAGATGCTGATGGATAACCTGGGAGATATTGTGCCGTTAGAGATGAGCATTGGCGGACCGTTTACGATTGCGTCTATCTTAAGGGGGATAGAGTTATTGCTTCGGGATTGCAGAAAGGAACAAGAATCGGTGCACAGTTTACTGCGTATGATTACGGATAGTCAGAAAAGCTGTATAGATCTTGCAGCAGAATATGGCTATGGGATTGCTATGGCGGATCCGGTTGCTAATCCGGCCCTGATCGGGCCACGAATGTATAAGGAGTATGTGTTTCCATATACGAAAGAATTGACGGAATATGCACAGAAAAAGACCGGTTATAAAGTATCGCTGCATATGTGTGGCAAGACATATGCAATATGGGAATATTTGAGACAGTATCCGTTAAATGAATTGAGTCTGGATAATACGATTGATCTGGAGCGTGCAGTAGAAGAATTAGGTGCATATATTCCGATAGCGGGCAATGTGGATCCTGTTAGTGTTATTTTGAATGGAACGAAAGAAGAGATTTTTAAAGCAACGAAAAGGTGTATGGATATCGGAAGCAAGGCTGATAAAGGCTATATCGTTGCACCGGGATGTGATATTCCAGAAACCACAGAAGCAAGACAGGTGAGATTTTTAATGGATGCAGTACGGAAAGGATAGATCTATAGAGAAAATCTATATATATGTTTGTTCATTGAAATATTCAATTTGCGTGAATTTTGTCTGGTTGATAAAATAAAACCAGTTACTGATAAGTATTAACACAAAGGAGAAAGAGATGAAAAAGAGAATAGTAAGTATGTTGCTCATCGGAGCAATGACTACAGCTATGTTGGCAGGATGTGGATCGAAGGGAGAATCCTCTGATAAAGGCGGAGATTCCAAAGATGGAGAAACAATCACATTTATGGCTCCGGATTGGGCAATTCCATCGGATGAGCAGTTGGATGCATTTACGGAGGAAACTGGTATCAATGTAGAGGTTGCAGAGGTTGGCTGGGATGATATTCGATAAAAATTAGCAACTGCTGATGGTGGATCTGCTGATGTTGTAGAGGTAGACTGGTCATGGGTAGGAGAGTTCAAGTCAGCTGGCTGGCTGGAGCCTATCAAGATGTCAGATGAAGATAAAAAAGATTTCCTGACATTGGATACTTTTACAGTTGATGATGAGATTCTCGCTGTACCGTATTCAAATGATTATCGTATTGCTTATTACAATACAAAACAGTTTGAAGAGGCTGGCATTACAGAGGAGCCACAGACTTACGCAGATGTTCTGGAAGATGCTAAGAAGTTGAAAGAGTCAGGTGTGCAGTACCCACTGGCAATGTCTATGAATGCCGAAGAAAAAGCTGCTACAGGACTGATGTGGACTGCATTCCAGATGAATGGTGTTGTTTGGAATGAAGATGGTACATTTAACAAGGAATCTGTAATGGATGCATTGAACTATTATCAGGAAGTATTAGATGCAGACTTGGTTGCACCAGAGGATAAGACGGCATCTGGAATGGAAGCATATATGAGAATCTGCAGTGGTACTGCAAGTTTCCTTGTAGGACCAACTATGTTTGTTTCTAAGACACAGAATGAAGATGAGTCAGCAGTTGTAGGTCAGGTGGAACCTATTCTGGCACCTGGCAAAGATGGTAAAGCAACTAAGACTATGGCATTGCCAGAGGCACTTGGTGTAACAGCAGCATCTGAGCATAAAGAAGCCGCTCAGAAGTTCATAGAGTGGTATACATCTGCGGATATGCAGAAAGAACTTAATGAAACTTTGGGAAGTCTGCCAACACGTAATTCCGTATTGAAAGCACTGGTTGAGGATGGAACAATTGCCAACGCAGGAGCAATGTTAGAAGAAGCTGAAAAGATTGAATCACCATTTCCAAATGGAGTGCCTGCATACTATGCTGAAATGAGTAGTGCGATGTATAATGCAATTAATAAAATGGCACTCGGTGAATATACACCAGAAGAGGCATTTGAGGCAATGGAAGCTGGATTAGAGGAACTGCTGAACGAATAAGCATATAGGAAAAGAACATGAAAAAAAAGATTTTACCATATCTTTTACTTGCACCCATGATATTAATCATGGGTGTATTAGTATTTTATCCAATTATTACAACATTTTCATATAGTTTAAAACATTGGAAATTAACTGCACCGGGAGATATTCACTATATTGGATTAAAGAATTATATTAATATTTTGAAATCAGATTCTTTCAAATACAGTATGCAGAATACAATATTTATTCTCGTATTTGTAATTGTTTTTACAGTAATTATCGGATATTTGATTTCATTGTATCTGAATATGAATGTTAAGTGTGCGGGTGTATTACTTGCAATGGCTATTATGCCATGGGCATTACCGCCTTTTGTGAATGGGGTGCTTTGGAAATTTGTATTCTTTTCAGGATATGGATTTTTAAATAAGCTTCTTATTGGAATAGGAATAATTGATGCTCCGATACAATTTCTGGCATCCAGGTGGACACTTTTGATTGTGATATCAGTGGTGGTTGTCTGGAGGAGTGTCCCGTTTATGGCGTTAGTGTGTTTGGCAGGACGGCAGTCTATTCCATCGGAGATATATGAGGCAGCTAAGATTGATGGTGGAACAGGAAAGCATATTTTCAGATATATTACGTTGCCGCTGATGAAACCGTTCCTTGCATTGGGAATTACTTCAACATCTGTAACGGCAATCAATGTATTTGATGAGATTGTAGCGTTATCGGGATATAGTGACCTTGGAAAAAATATATTGATGGACAGTTATCTGACCACATTTACTTTTTTGAATTTTGGAAAAGGAAGTGCTATGACATATATTGTACTATTTTTTGCTATGATATTGGGAATCTTTTACCTTCGTAACTTAAACAAGGAGGTGGATTATTAATGAAATATGCAAAAAAAGCAGGATACGTAATTGCAACGATTCTTTTTCTGATATTTACATTAGGCCCTTTTGTATGGACGTTCATCATGGCAGTTACACCGAAAGCGGCAATGTTTGCTCCTTCAGCAAAGTTAGTACCGGATCATATTACGTGGGATAATTTCAAAAATTTGCTTTCTGGCGGAAGAAGAAGTGTGACGTATTTTACCGGATTAAAGAATTCCATGAGAGCCGTAGTGATAACAATATGCATAGGAATGCCAGTTTCAATGATGAGTGCTTATGCATTGAGCAGAATGGAGTTTCCAGGACGAAAGCTGATTAAGAATACACTTTTGATTACGATGGTTATTCCGGTAATGGCAACGATTATTCCCTTGTACAGGATGTTCTCAGCAGGAAAGCTGCTGGATAATATATTTTGGCTTAGTGCAGTATATGTAAGCTCATATCTTCCGATGGCAACATGGATGATTACCAATTATCTGTCTACAATTCCAAAAGAACTGGAGGAGGCGGCTAAGATTGACGGATGTGGGGAGATTTCAGCATTTGTAAGAGTAATTTTGCCATTGTCATATCCAATTGTTTTGTCAGTGTCACTTATTATGTTTTTAAATACATGGAGTCAATTTCAGATTCCACTTATTTTGGCATCATCCATGGAAACAAAACCTATGGCAATTGTGATTTCTGAATTTGTGACGAAAGACAGTGTAGAGTATGGATTAATTGCAGCCGCAGGAATTGTGTCATTGATTCCGCCGGCATTAGCAGCTATTATTTTTAGAAAATATTTGATTTCAGGAATGGTAAACGGTTCTGTGAAAGGATAAACATATGACGATACAGGAACTCATGAGAGGAATTGAACTTCCGGAAAAGGCTCAAAGAATCGTGTTGGATTATGAGATGGAAGAGGATGAGTACTTAAGCTGGAAAGAGATGTTTAAAGATAACTTCTCGCTTTTTTTAGAAAAGTGGAAGGAAAAAGAAGATTCAAAACAGTGGATTTTATCATTCTATGTAAAGATGTCCGGTGAGCTATATGAGAAATATTTGAATGCAAATATTTTTGAAGACATATATTATGATACGTTTAGAGATATTACAATATGGTGTCAGGAATGTTATTGCAAATATGGAATATATGGGTTAGAGGAAGTGGAATGGCTAGCCAAATCTATTCGTATGGAATTATACCGGATTGGAAGATTACAGTATGAGCCGATGGTTATAAAAAACGATGAAGAAAGTGATTTGTTTCATTTGAATATAGGCGAAAAAGTGTTGAATGTGCATATACCAGCGGGCGAAAAGCTGGATTATATGACTTGTGTAGATTCCATGAGAACTGCGCAAAAGTTTTTTGGTCAGGGATATACCGCAATGGTATGTGAGTCTTGGCTGTTAAGTCCTAAACTAAAAGAGGTTTTGCCAGAGACCAGTAATATCATTAGATTCCAGGAGTTGTTTCAGATTGTGCAGGAACATTATAAGTTTCCGCAAGCGGAGGAACGCATTTTTAAGACATGGAAAAGCAACAAAGCAGAATACCCAGAAGAAACTACACTTCAGCGCAATGCAAAAAATTATCTCTTATCGGGCGGGAGTATCGGAATTGGAGTGGGGGTAATATCTATTCCATAAACCAGAGTAGAACTTGGAATTTAATCCTCACTTCACCCCTTGACAAACATCTGTCTTTCTATTAAAATTACGTTTAATGAAAATATCTGCCGGTAATGATAGTTACAGAAAGCAGAGTTGGTGTTGAAAAGGACTAGTAATCGTGAGGACGTTCCACAGAGAAGAGATTGTTAGCTGAGAGATCTCCGAACCGAGAGACGGTGAACCTGCCTTGGAGCCTCTGTATGAAAGTACAGCGTATGCATTGGCGTTAACGATGTGAAGAGAGAACTGCAATTACATATGCAGTTAATTAGGGTGGTACCGCCGAATATTTCGGTCCCTTAGCGGGGACAGAAGTGTTCGGCGTTTTGTATTTAAAAGGTTGCCTATACAAACCTGACCGAAGACCATCCCCCTTAATAACAGTGGAGCAAGGGCTCTGCGAAGAAAGAAAAGGAGAAGAGATATGGCTAAGGAAAAAATGGTAAAGAACATTACTTCAAGAGAAGAGAATTTTGCACAGTGGTACACAGATGTAGTACGCGAGGCAGAGCTTTGTGATTACTCTAGTGTAAAAGGATGTCTGAATTATCTGCCGAACGGATATGCGATCTGGGAGCTGATTCAGTCAGATCTTGACAGAAGATTCAAAGAGACAGGTGTAGAGAATGTATCATTGCCAATGTTGATTCCAGAATCATTATTAGAGAAAGAAGCAGATCATATTGAAGGATTTGCACCGGAAGTAGCATGGGTAACTCACGGTGGAATGGAGAGACTTCAGGAGAGACTTTGTATTCGTCCTACATCAGAGACTCTGTTCTGTGATCTGTGGGCAAGAACTGTAAAGTCTTACAGAGACCTTCCAAAGGTATGGAATCAGTGGAATTCCGTTCTTCGTTGGGAGAAGACTACAAGACCATTCCTTCGTTCCAGAGAGTTCCTGTGGCAGGAAGGACATACCATTCATGCAACATATGAAGAAGCAGAAGAACGTACCATTCAGATGTGGCATGTATACGAAGACTTTTATAAAGAAACTATGGCTATTCCTTATGTATCAGGAAGAAAAGCAGAGCATGAGAAATTTGCCGGAGCACAGGATACTTATACAGTAGAAGCACTGATGCATGATGGTAAGGCACTGCAGTCTGCTACCAGCCATTTCTTCGGTAACGGATTCCCGGATGCATTTGATATTAAATACGTAGATAAGAATAACCAGCTGCACAGTGTATATGAGACTTCCTGGGGATTATCCACAAGAAGTATCGGAGCGCTGATCATGGTACATGGTGATGATGATGGTCTTGTATTACCACCGCATCTTGCACCGGTTGAATGTCGTGTGATTCCGATTGCTCAGCACAAGGAAGGCGTGCTTGACAAAGCAAATGAACTGTTTGCTGAACTTAAGAAAGCCGGATACAGAGTGAAGATTGATGATTCTGAGAAGAGTCCGGGATGGAAATTCTCTGAGCAGGAGATGCTTGGTATCCCGACACGTATCGAGATCGGACCGAAGGATATTGAAAATAATCAGGTTGTAGTTGTACGTCGTGATAACCGTGAGAAGATCGTAGTATCTATGGATGAGATCGCAGTGAAATTGCGTGAGATTCTGGAAACTATCCAGAATGATATGTATAACAGAGCGAAAGACTTCCTGGATACTCATATTTACACAGCAACCAGTCTGGATGAGATGAAGGAAGAATTTACTAAGAAACGTGGATTTGTAAAGGCATGCTGGTGTGGAGATCCGGAATGTGAAGGCGAAGTGAAGTATGTAACCGGCGGAGCAGCTACCAGATGTCTGATCGAAGACGAAGAATTTGTATCTGACAAATGTATCTGGTGTGGTAAGCCAGCGAAACACATGGCATACTGGGGCAAATCATACTAAAACGTATTCAAAGATATGTTATGGGAAAAGGGCTGTTTGAAAAAACAGCCTTTTTCTTTTATAATGAAATAAACATGATGAAATGAGAGGAAAAGTTACATGGTTGAAATACAGATCCCTGAAAAAGTAAATAAGATCATTCATACACTTCAGGAACATGGTTATGAAGCGTATGCGGTAGGTGGATGTGTGAGGGATTCGTTCCTCGGAAGGGAACCAATGGATTGGGATATCACGACATCTGCGATGCCGGAGGAAACAAAGGCATTATTTCCACATACATTTGATACAGGGATCGAGCATGGAACAATCACGGTGCTTCTCGATCACGAAGGCTTTGAAGTGACAACCTATCGTGTGGATGGCAAGTACGAAGACAGCCGTCATCCGAAAGAAGTTATATTTGTCCGCAATCTGCAAGAGGATCTGCTGCGCCGGGATTTTACTATTAATGCGATGGCGTACAATGAAAAAGAGGGGCTTGTAGATATCTTTGGCGGTATGGATGATCTGAAAGCAGGCATCATCCGATGTGTAGGCAATGCGCAGGCGAGATTTTCAGAAGATGCACTTCGTATCTTGCGGGGAATCCGTTTCGCGGCACAGCTTGGGTTTGAACTGGAAGATGAGACCAGAGAAGGCATGCGGCTGCTGGCACCGACGCTCAGGAAGATCAGTGCAGAACGGATTCAGGTAGAACTGGTGAAGACATTGACTTCGTCAAGACCGGATCTGCTGCGGGAGGCATGGAAGCTTGGCATTACAAAAGAATTTTTGCCGGAATTTGACCTCGCCATGGAGACAACGCAGGAGACTGTTCATCATATGTATACAGTGGGCGAGCATATCCTGCATACACTGCTGGAGGTAAGACCGGATCGGATTTTACGCCTGACGATGCTTCTCCATGATATAGGTAAGCCATATATGAAGACGATGGATGCAGATGGAGTTGCGCATTTTAAGGGACATCCAGAGAAGAGCAGTGAGCTGGCCAATGAGATTCTGCATCGGCTGAAATTCGATAATGATACGATCCGTAAGGTGACGAAGCTGGTGCGTTATCATGATCACAGGATGTCTGTGACTCCTGCACATGTGCGCCGTGCGGTTCATGAGATTGGAGAAGATCTGTTCCCACTTTATCTGGAGGTGCGCCGTGCGGACGTGGCGGCACAGAGTATGTATCAGCGCAAGGAAAAAGTTGCTGATATTGACGGCGTGGAAAAACTCTATCATGAGATTATGGAGAGAAAGGAATGCGTGTCGTTAAAGACGCTGGCAGTGACAGGTAAAGATTTGATCGCTGCCGGAATGAAACCGGGAAAAGAGATTGGTCAGATGCTGGAACATTTTCTGGATCTGGTGCTGGAACATCCGGAACTTAATCAGAAAGAAGAGCTTTTGAAGCGGATAGAGTTATAAGTATAAAGTCATAATAATCCCCCTGCCCTCATACATTGAAAAGAATGGATTGTGAGGTGCGGGGGGGATTGTTATGCAGGAATATGAACTGAAAATACTGGATCGCTATGCTTTGAATGTGAAAAGCACCCGGAGAGTCAGGGGTGCATTTTTTTGCGAGGCAGAGGAGGGATTGTTCCTGCTTAAAGAGGCAGGAATATCCGAAAAGCGGGCAGACGCATTATATAAATTAGGGGAAATGTTGATTGCAGCCGGATATCGGGGAGTTGATCAGTTGAAGCCGAATGTGGAAGGCGGACTGGTCACCGTCTCAGAAGAAGGCGGACGCTATCTTGTGAAGCGGTGGTTCTCAGCCAGGGAATGTGATGCCAGAAGGACCAGAGAACTTATGATGGGAGCAAAGAATCTTGCAAGACTTCATCTTTTAATGCGTGAACCAACAGATGGTGTGACCATGCAGGACGAAAGCCTGAAACAGATATATGAACGTCATAACAGAGAGTTGCGTAAGGTGAGAAGCTTTGTGCGCAGCCGCAGGACGAAGGATGAGTTCGAACTCCGGTTTCTTCAGGAATATGAGGGCTTGTATCAGTGGGCAGAGATTGCTATGGAGGTACTGCTTGAATCCCGATGTGAGGAACTGTATCAAGACAGTCTGCGCGAGAGGGTAATGGTTCACGGAGAATATAATTATCACAATATTCTGATCTGCACAGACGGAATCGCGACAACGAATTTTGAAAAATTCCGTATTCATGTGCAGATGGAGGATTTTTATTATTTTCTAAGGAAGACGATGGAAAAGCATGAATGGGACGCGAGATTATTTGATCATATGATGAATGCATATAGTGCAATCTGTCCGGTAACTGACCGGGAAATGGAATATCTGAAAGCCCGGTTTATTTATCCGGAAAAATTCTGGAAGATTGCAGGATCATATTACAAATCCAACAAAGCATGGACATCTGTAAAGAATGTAGAAAAGTTCCAGATGTCCGTATCACAAATGAAAGAAAAGGAAAAACTACTGGAAGAAATATTTGGTTTTCACAGGTAGTGGAAAACATCGATAAATCCCATAAAATAAGGGATTTCAGACTTTATTTCCTTGACAAGGATATGGAAAACTGTATAATAAGACTAGAGCATAATGATGCCAAGAGACAAGAGGAGGAAATATACATGAATAAAACAGAATTAGTAGCAGCAATCGCAGAGAAAGCTGAGCTGTCAAAAAAAGATTCAGAAAAAGCTTTGAAAGCATTTGTAGATGTAGTAGCAGAAGAATTGAAAAAAGGTGAGAAGATTCAGTTAGTTGGATTTGGTACTTTCGAAGTTTCTGAAAGATCCGCAAGAGAGGGAAGAAATCCTCAGACAGGCGAGACAATGAAGATCAGTGCTTGCAAGGCTCCTAAGTTCAAAGCTGGTAAGGCTCTGAAGGATGCTGTTAACGCTTAATAGTGTTTTGAAGAATGTGTATATGATGGCATCGGGATTTTCCCGGTGTCTTTTTGTATCGCGACGAGTCAAAGTCCTAGCTTGCTAAGGACCTTGACGACCGCGTACAATCTCAGAATGTGCCTGTTGGCACTTCTGATGATTTGTGCAATAAGCCGATAGGCGAGATGACATTGATTGCACGTCGAGCAGGTGTTAGCCTGCTCGATTAGTGTGGGAGTCAATGAATGAGGAGAATGATATGAGACTGGACAAATTTTTAAAGGTATCCCGGTTGATCAAGAGAAGAACCGTGGCTAATGAAGCCTGTGATGCAGGAAGAGTTCTGGTAAACGGAGCAGTTGCCAAGGCGTCTGCAAAGGTAAAGGCGGGAGATATTATTGAAATTCAATTTGGCACAAAGTCGGTAAAAGCTGAAGTACTTGATATCCGTGATACGACAAAGAAGGAAGAGGCAAAGGATCTGTTCCGTTATCTGTAAGTCAGATGTTACTGCCGACGAATGAATAAACAGTAATAAATCTTCGTAGCTGTTCATAACCTTATTTACAGGACAACGATAAGGCAGAGTGAGAAGGGGAAAGGTTGTGAAGAATATGGAAGAGAAGCAGGTACGTGGTCCGCACAAGCTGGTGATCAACAACCGGCAGACAAGTCTGGTGACAGGGGTGCTGGATGTATTGTCATTTGATCTGAATGAGGTGCTGTTAGAGACGGAACAGGGGATGCTGATGGTAAAAGGAATGGATCTGCACGTGAACCGCCTGAATCTGGAAAAAGGCGAAGTAGATCTGTCGGGGAATATTGACAGTGTGGCGTATTCGGAGGCTGGCAGCAGAGGGAAAAATGAAGAGTCTCTGTTTGGTAAGCTGTTCCGTTAGGTGGTCAGGATGCAGGAGCTTGGAACCGAATTAAGAGGTTTGGCGACAGCGGTACTCAGTGGGATGACGATGGTATGTGCATATGTATGTATCAGGAACCTGAGGAAGGTATTCCGACATTCCAGAATATTGGTAAATGTAGAAGATGCGGTATATTGGATCTGTATGGCATGGTATCTGTTTGAACAGATTTATCATGTGAGTAATGGCGTGATCCGGTGGTATTTTGTGGTTGGAATTATCGTGGGAGCTGCTGTATTTTATACAGTAGAAAAAAGAATCCGAAACAGGGTAAACAGATACGTCAAAAAAAGAAAAAGAATTCCCTGAAAACTATTGAAATCGACTATAAAAAAAGATAAGATAAATATAACATTATGATAAGGGGTAATCCGATAGGGGTATCGGAACAGGGTGAGTATATAAATGAATAAGATTAAACAAAAGAGTCAGGCGAGGCGGAAGAAGAACCGGCTTCGCAGACATAAGGCAAGCGTATTGGCAGTCAGCGGAGTATTGCTTTTGCTGGTAGCTGTTGTTACCGTCAGCAGTATATCACTGCGGGCAAAGAATAAGGCATACATTGCACAGGAACAGGAGCTGCAGGAGCAGATTGACGCAGAGGAAGAAAGATCCAAGGAGATTGACAGCTTAGAAGAGTATGTAGGTACAGACGAGTATATAGAACAGACTGCTAAAGATAAATTGAATCTTGTGCATGAGAACGAGATCATATTTAAAAAGAAATGATAAAAGAATAAAGAATCAGGCAAAAGAGAATGTGTGAAAGCACATTCTCTTTTTTGACAGAAAAGGAGAAATGGTATGGAGTATGTGAAGGACCGGGAATTATTTTCCAATCCATACATTATACAGATGGATCGTTTTGCAGAGTCTCTGAAACATCTGTCAGAGACATTCTTGTATTTGGAGGATTATAAAGGGAGTTTCACGAAAGATGAGATTGAAGAGATGTTTCGGCGAGTGTCGGAGCGTGTCTGTACGAATTGCGAAAAGCGGAACTGGTGTCTGTGTGAGAACCGCATTCAGACCTGCCAGATGGTCTGTGAGATTCTGTGTACGGCAGAAGAGTTTGGCGCGGAACTGAATGTGGAGATAAAACGGAAACTGCAGAAAAAATGTGATCGTGCGCCAAGGTTTCTAAGAGAGACGCTGGAGGTCTTTGGAGATGCCAAACAAAAGCTTCTGTGGAATAACCGGATCGTGCAGAATCGGGAAGGCTGTGCCAGGTCGCTGATCTCATTTGCAGATACTATCAGTCAGGCAGCGAGGGAGCTCGGAGCCGGGATTTATTCGGACGAACGGTTGGAAAAGAAGATTGTCAATCAACTGAAAAAGGTCGGGATACGGGTAATCAGCAGTGTGTTTTATATGACAAAAGCGGGAAAATGTGAGGTGCATCTTACGCTGAAAGCGGCAAAAGGACACTGTGTGGCTACGAGAGAAATGGCGAAAATAGTCAGTAATTGTGTGGGCAGATCCATGTATCCGGAAGCGAGAGAACAGCCAATCATATGGGAAGAATACACAACTATTATTCTGCGGGAAGCGGCAAGATATCATACCCTGCAGGGAGTGGCAAAGATCGGAAAAGGCTGCGAGCAGATTTCAGGGGATACATTTCTGATGACGTATCTGCCCGGCGGCAGGGAGAGCGTGATGTTATCGGATGGAATGGGATCCGGGGAAGAAGCATTCCGGGAGAGCGCTATGGTGGTAGAAATGGCGGAGGAACTGCTGGTGGCAGGATTCCCGGAGAAAATGGCAATTCAGCTTTTGAATACTGCACTGGTTATGGGGCGGGAGGAAGTGTATTTCTCGACAGTGGACATGTGTGTGTTCAATCTCTATGAGGGAAGCTGCAAATTCTTAAAGGCGGGGGCGTCGACGACATTTATCCGCCATGGTGGACAGGTGGAGAAGATTACTTCGACTACTCTGCCTGTGGGAGTAATGCAGAATATAGAGATTGACTGCGTGACCAGAAAACTATCGGACGGGGACTTTGTGGTCATGGTCACAGATGGTGTGATGGATGCGCTGCCAGTGGGAGAACAGGAAGCACAGATAGGTGGATATCTGTGCGAACTGAGCAGTCAGAATCCGAAAGAAATGGCGCATCATGTGCTGGAACGAGTGCTGGAGAGTACCGGGGAATTGCCAATGGATGATATGACAGTCATAGTGATCGGAATCTGGGAAATGTAGCGGAATCAGAGGTTATCCTATATTTTTCCATATAAGCATGATAAAATAATGCTGTTATGGAAAGGGAAAGCTATGTATGAGAAGATAAAAACGTATATACGCAGATATAGCATGATAGAAAAAGAAGATGTGGTGATTGCAGGCGTATCCGGAGGAGCTGACTCGGTATGCCTTCTTCTGCTTCTGGAAAAATTGAAAAAAGAATGGGACTTTGAACTGGCAGTGGTGCATGTGAATCACTGCCTGCGGGGCAAGGATGCGGATGCAGATGAAACATTTGTACGGAATCTCTGTGAAAAAATGGATATTCCGATCCTGTGTGTGCGGGAAGATGTAAAAGCCTATGCAGAGCAGTATAAACTGTCGGAGGAAGAAGCCGGACGTGAGGTGCGCCGGGCAGCGTATCGTCAGGCAATGGATGCTTATAACGGCACGAAGATCGCACTTGCTCATCATATGGATGATAATGCTGAAACGATGCTCTTGAACCTGGCAAGAGGTACCGGTATGAAAGGTATGGCAGGGATCCGACCGGTCAATAGCAACTATATCCGACCGCTTCTTGCCGTGCGCAGAAGTGAGATTGAGGAATATCTCCGGAAACAGCATACAGGATATCAGACAGACAGTACGAATCTGGAGGATGCATATACCCGCAACCGTATCAGGAATCATGTGATTCCATATCTGGAGAGTCATGTGAACCGGAAAGCGGTCGAGCATATGCAGGAATATGCAGAGCAGATGGAACAAGCAGCGGTCTATCTGGACCGTCAGACGGATAAGCTGTGGAATGCCTGTGTGAAAGATTCGGATATAGGATATCAGATCGCACTGAAACCATTTCGGGAAGAGGACAAGGCATTGCATCCCTACCTGATTCGTCGGGTGATCGCAGCAGCGGCAGGAAGAGAGAAGGATATTGAGTCAGTTCATGTGAGAAATGTGGCAGAACTCTGCGACAGACAGAGTGGAAGGCGTGTGATACTCCCTTACGGACTGGAAGCCGTGCGGGAATATGATACGATATGGATACGAAAAAAGAAGTCAGAAATGGAACGATGGGGAAATGGAAAAAATGGAGTAAAAGAATGCGAGGGAAAGTTGTCAGAAGTGCTGCTCTGTAGACCTGGCAAGGAGACATTTGATCGTCAGACGGAGGAAGGAGTGCACTTGCGGGTATTTACCTGCGAAAAAATCCCGGATGCATTTGAGGAACGACTCTACACGAAATGGTTTGATTATGATATAATACAAAGTAACGTTGTCTTACGGGGACGCAGATCGGGAGATTATCTGCAGATTGATGCGCAGGGACATACGCAGAAGCTGAAGAATTATCTGATCAATGCAAAGATTCCAAAGGGGCAGCGAGACCAGATACCGCTGATCGCAGTGGGACAGGAGATTCTGTGGATCATAGGATACAGACAGAATCAGAAATACCAGGTGACAGAACATACAAAGAGGATCCTGGAGATTCAAGTAGAAGATTACGGAGGAAAAGAAGATGGCAGAGCATATTAAAGTATTAGTATCTGAAGAAGAAGTAGATAAAAGAATCAGAGAACTCGGCGAGCAGATCAGCAAAGATTATGCAGGGAAAGAAGTGCATCTGATCTGTGTGCTGAAGGGCGGAGTATTTTTTATGTGTGAACTGGCAAAGAGAATTACCGTTCCAGTTAGCATGGACTTTATGAGCGTATCAAGCTATGGTGATGATACGAAGTCGAGCGGTGTGGTACGAATTGCAAAGGATCTGGATGAACCGCTGGAAGGCAAAGATGTACTGATCGTAGAGGATATCATTGATTCAGGAAGAACATTGTCATACCTGATGAAAGTATTACAGGAGAGAAAGCCGGCGAGCATGCGTCTGTGCACACTGTTGGATAAGCCGGACAGACGTGTCAAGATGGTAGATGTAGATTACACAGGATTTAACATTCCGGACGAATTTGTAGTAGGATATGGTCTGGATTATGCACAGAAATATAGAAATCTTCCGTATATTGGTGTTGTGGAAGGTGTAGAGTAGGAGGAATATACAGATTTGGAGAATAATAAAAGACGTGGAGCGGGTGGTATCACATTTCTGATGTTGATTGTGATCCTCTTTGGTGCGCTCTGGTTTACCAATCAGATAGAACAGAAGGAGCGGGAGCTGAGTTACAGCGAATTCCGTTCTCTGGTGGAAGAGGGCAATGCAGTGGATGTGACGGTCGTGCAGAACCGGGATGTTCCGACCGGACATGTAGAATTGAACAAAAAAGGTGATGATTCCGGTAATGAATGGCAGTTAAATGTAGCAGATGTCAAAGAAATCTGTAATTATCTGGATGAACAGAATGTGGAATATCAGTTGGAAGATGTGCCGGAAGAGAACTGGATGGTGACGTCTCTGCTTCCATCGGTCATTATGTTTGGTGGTATTCTGCTGTTATTCTACATGATGAACCGTCAGAATGGAGCCAATAATAAAGCAATGAACTTTGGCAGAAGCAGAGCAAAGCTTCATACAGGCGGAAAAAGTGTGACATTTGAAAATGTTGCAGGGCTTCAGGAAGAAAAAGAAGAATTGGAAGAGATCGTAGATTTCTTAAAGAATCCGAAGAAATATATCCAGGTGGGAGCACGTATCCCAAAGGGTGTCCTGTTAGTCGGACCTCCGGGAACAGGTAAGACGCTTCTTGCCAAAGCAGTCGCAGGTGAGGCGGGGGTACCGTTCTTCAGCATTTCAGGATCTGATTTTGTGGAAATGTTTGTCGGTGTCGGTGCTTCACGAGTGAGAGATCTGTTTGAAGAAGCCAAGAAGAATGCACCTTGTATCATTTTCATCGATGAGATTGATGCAGTGGCAAGACGACGTGGTACCGGTATGGGCGGCGGACATGATGAGCGTGAACAGACACTGAACCAGTTGCTGGTGGAGATGGACGGATTCGGTGTGAACGAAGGTATTATCGTAATGTCTGCGACTAACCGTGTGGATATTCTGGATCCTGCAATTCTGCGTCCGGGAAGATTTGACCGTAAAGTGGGCGTTGGACGTCCGGATGTAAAGGGAAGAGAAGAGATCCTGAAGGTGCATGCCAAGGGCAAGCCGCTTGGTGATGATGTGGATCTGACGCAGATCGCACAGACGACAGCAGGATTTACCGGAGCGGACCTGGAGAATTTGATGAATGAAGCTGCGATTACAGCAGCAAAAGAGAATCGCATGTATATCCGTCAGGCAGATATCCGCCAGGCATTTGTCAAAGTGGGTATTGGAGCGGAGAAGAAGAGTAAAGTAATCTCTGAGAAAGAAAAGAAGATTACTGCATATCATGAAGCAGGGCATGCGATCCTGTTCCATGTGTTGCCGGATGTGGGACCGGTGTACAGCGTATCCATTATTCCTACGGGAATGGGTGCGGCCGGCTATACGATGCCGCTGCCGGATCAGGATAATATGTTTGAGACACGGGGCAGTATGCTTCAGGATATTACAGTTGCACTTGGAGGACGTATCGCAGAAGAAGAAATCTTTGGAGACATTACAACCGGCGCATCACAGGATATTAAACAGGCGACCGCAACAGCCAAATCTATGGTGACGAAGTTTGGTATGTCTGAGAAGCTTGGCCTGATCAATTACGATAATGACGGTGATGAAGTATTTATCGGACGTGATCTGGCACATACTGGCAGAGGTTACGGTGAAGAAGTGGCTGGTGAGATTGACAGAGAGATCCGAAGTATTATCGATACCTGTTATCAGCGTGGACAGTACATTATCCGTAAGTATCATGATGAACTGGATGCATGTGCGAAGCTTCTTATAGAAAAAGAGAAGATTACAAGAGAAGAATTTGAAGCCCTGTTTGAAGGTGTGGAGATATCAGAAGATTAGAATTGTGTGGCGAGAGATGTTATGAACAGAGATGCATTATTTTGTGACGGAACAGGAAGCTACGTTATTCCCCCGGAGCCGAATAAGGAAGAGACGACAGATCTGCTCTTCCGTACTGCGGCATCGGATGTAGACTGTGTGGAACTGTATACGGACGGCAACTATTATGAAATGAAGAAGACAGATACGGGGTCTGTATTCGACTATTACCGGATCAGCTGGAAGCTCGGAACGGATATGATGAAGTATTCTTTTCGGGTGACTTCCGGAGATGAAGTGGTATATTTTAATCGTTTTGGCGTAACCGATAAGTGGATTGAGATGTATGACTTTCGGATTACTCCGGGATTTACAACGCCGAACTGGGCGAAAGGTGCCGTTATGTATCAGATCTTTACAGACCGTTTCTGTAACGGTGATCCGTCCAATGATGTGCTGGAACGGGAATATTCCTATATTCACGAGTCGGTAAGAAAGGTCGATGACTGGAATCATTATCCGGAAGCTATGGATGTACGTAATTTTTATGGAGGTGATCTGCAGGGAGTCTGGGATAAGCTGGACTATCTGCAGGATCTGGGAGTAGAAGTTATTTACTTTAATCCGCTTTTTGTCTCTCCGTCTAATCACAAATATGATATACAGGATTATGATTATATTGATCCGCATTTTGGAGTGATCAGGGAGGACGCAGGTGATGTGCTGGCGGAAGGTGATCTGGATAACAGACACGCAACCCGCTACCAGAGCCGTGTAACTAACTGGGAAAATCTGGAAGCAAGCAATGAATTCTTTGCACAGTTAGTGGCAGAGATTCATCGCAGAGGTATGAAGGTGATTCTGGACGGCGTGTTTAATCATTGTGGTTCTTTTAATAAATGGATGGACAGAGAACAAATTTACGAAGGGAAGGACGGTTATCAGCCTGGTGCTTATGTGTCTGCGGACAGTCCATATCATACATTCTTTGATTTCCGGGGTGCAGGTCCGGAACAGTGGCCGTATAATGGTAATTATGACGGATGGTGGGGACATGATACACTGCCGAAATTAGACTATGAACATTCCGAAGCTTTGGAAAAGTATATTCTGCATATTGCCAGAAAATGGGTATCTGAGCCATATAATGTAGATGGCTGGAGATTGGATGTGGCAGCAGACCTGGGACACAGCAACGAATATAACCATGAATTCTGGAAGAAGTTTCGTAAGACAGTAAAGGAAGCGAATCCTGATGCGCTGATTCTTGCGGAACATTATGGCGATCCGGCAGAATGGCTGGATGGTGAAGAGTGGGATTCGGTTATGAATTACGATGCATTTATGGAGCCGGTGACCTGGTTCCTGACCGGTATGGAGAAGCACAGTGATGAAGAGCGTGCTGACCTTAGAGGCAATGGATATGCCTTCAGTCATTCAGTAGCGCACAACATGGCAAGTTATCCGAACTCATCCATGCAGGTGGCTATGAATGAATTGTCCAATCACGATCATTCCAGATTCCTTACCAGAACCAATCATGTGGTGGGACGAATCGGAACTCTCCAGCCGGAAGATGCTGAGCAGAATGTGAACCCGGCGGTTATGCGGGAAGCAGTTGCGATCCAGATGACCTGGGTGGGTGCGCCGACCGTATACTATGGCGATGAAGCCGGTGTGTGTGGATTTACTGATCCGGATAGCAGAAGGACCTATCCGTGGGGACATGAAGATCAGGAGATGATCGCGTTTCACAGAGACATGATCGCAATCCACCGTAAGTATCCGACACTTCGCATTGGATCGATCAAATTGCTGCTGGCTGGAGATAATGTGCTGGCGTATGCCAGATTTGATGACCAGGCGCAGATCGTTACAGTGGTGAACAACAGTGATGAACTGCAGCAGGTGTGTATCCCGGTGTGGCAGGCAGAATTGCCGCAGAAAGGCAGTATGCGGAGATTGATCTACAGCTATGAAAATGGGTATACGACAGAACACGAAGAATATCTGATCCAGGATGGAGAAGTCGTTGTGAATCTGGGAGCGTACTCGGCGTTAGTGCTTAAGAATATGGAATACTGATAAAAAGGCAGCCCATTGGGCTGCCTTTTAAATGTCATTTATTTGGTCAGTACTTCTACACCTTTTTCGGTTACCAGTACCATGTATTCAATCTGTGCGGATAAACCGTCATCCAAGGTATATACAGTCCAGCCATTGTCTTCATCTACGAAGAACTCTGGTGTACCTTCGTTGATCATCGGTTCGATGGTGAACATCATGCCCGGTACCAGTACCATCTCAGTGCCTTTCTTGGTAACGTAGCTGACGAAAGGTTCTTCGTGGAATTCCAGTCCGATACCATGTCCGCCGATCTCTTCTACTACAGAATAGCCATTCGCCTGTGCATGGGAATTAATTGCATGAGCAATATCTCCCAGGTGACCCCAAGGCTTAGCTGCTTTTAATCCCAATTCTACGCATTCTTTTGTGACACGCATAATCTTCTCACTGCGTTCGTCAAGATTGCCGATAGCGAACATGCGTGATGCATCAGAATAATAGCCATTTAATATAGTGGAAACATCTACATTGATGATATCGCCATCCTGAAGAATCTCATCTTCGCTTGGAATACCATGGCAGATTACGTTGTTAATAGAAGTGCATACGCTCTTCGGAAATCCTTCATAGTTCAGTGGAGCCGGAATGCCACCGTGCTCGGTTGTAAAGTCATATACTAATTTATCAATCTCGGCAGTTGACATGCCTGCTTTGATGTGTGCTGCTACGTGATCAAGAACAGCAGTGTTCAGATCTGCACTCTTTCTGATCTCAGCGATCTGTTCCGGTGTCTTGAGTAAACTTCTGTCCGGTACGATCTGTCCTTTGGATGCAAGATTCCAAAGCTTAATATCTAATCTATCCATGGATATGTCCATCTCCTTTACCATTCTCGTTATCGTTTATTGTAGCACAATTCCGGGGGGTATGCTATAATAGATTTGCTTTTGGCAGACATTGATAAAATGTTATAAATTAAGGAGTAACTGATTCAGCTCTCCTTTGAAATATGAAAAGCTGGTGCGTCGTGCTTGCAGGTAAGAAGCCGCTTTTCATATTTCAGGGGAACTCGAATAGAGTTCCCAAACACACATGAGCAAAATTAGCTGCGAAGCAGCGAGAAAGCACGAAATTGTGCGGTTTTGCGAATGTGTGCAGGGGAGCAGAACGGTTACAACAGGGAGTTAAATACATGGGTTATACAGCATTATACCGCAAGTTCCGACCGACTGAATTCGAGGATGTGAAGGGACAGGATGCGGTTGTTAAGACATTAAAGAATCAGATCAGGACAGGCAGGATCAGCCATGCATATCTGTTCTGTGGAACAAGAGGTACCGGCAAGACGACGGTTGCCAAGATATTTGCCAAAGCGGTGAACTGTGAACATCCGGTGGACGGAAGTCCGTGCGGAGAATGCGAGATGTGTAAGGCAATCGCAGCAGGCACATCGATGAATGTGATCGAGATCGATGCGGCGTCTAATAACGGCGTGGATAATATCCGAGAGATCCGTGAAGAGGTAGCATATCGTCCGACGGAAGGCCGATATAAGGTTTATATTATCGATGAGGTGCATATGCTGTCGGCGGGAGCGTTCAATGCGTTGCTGAAGACACTGGAAGAACCGCCGGAGTATGTTATTTTTATACTTGCGACTACAGAGGCACATAAGATTCCGGTTACAATTCTGAGCCGGTGTCAGCGATATGATTTTAAGAGAATTTCGATTGAAACTATCTGTGACAGATTGAACGAACTGATTGAGAAGGAAGGTCTGGATGTAGAAGACAAAGCAGTCCGCTACATTGCCAGAATGGCAGACGGAGGCATGCGTGATGCGCTGAGTCTGCTGGATCAGTGTGTGGCGTTTTATATCGGAGAGCGTCTGACCTATGACCGGGTACTGGAAGTGCTTGGCGCGGTAGATGTGGATGTGTTCAGCCGCATTTTTAAAGAGCTTGTGGCGAGAGATGTAAAAGGCGTGATTGAGACACTGGATGAGCTGATTATGCAGGGACGGGAGCTGTCGCAGCTTGCGGCTGATTTTACCTGGTATCTGCGTAATCTTCTGTTGTTGAAGAGTTCGGAGAATATGGAAGATGTGCTGGATGTTTCGACAGAGAATCTGGCAAGGATGAAGGAAGAGGCGGAATTAATCGAGATGGATGAATTGATCCGCTATATCCGCATTTTCTCGGATCTGACGAATCAGTTGAAGTTTTCATCGCAAAAGAGAGTGCTGTTGGAAGTAACATTTATCAAGCTGTGCAGACCGCAGATGGAGAGTGGACCAGATGCATTATTATCCAGAATAAGGGCATTGGAAGCAGAAGTGGAAAAAGGACTTTCTGCGCCGCAGACACAGCGGGTTGTGTACCGGGAAGCAGTGGAAGAGAAGCCGGCCGGACCGAAGCCGGAGCTTCCGAAGGCATTATCCGAAGATATTCGGAATGTGGCAAAGAACTTCCGCAGTATCGCAGATAATGCGTCGATGATGCTAAAGCAGTATCTGAAACAGGCAAGACTCAGCGCAGGTGAGAATGACAGGCTGCTGATCGTGTTGCCGGATGAAGTAAGTGCCGGATTCGTGGCGAAGCCAGAGCACAAGGAAGAGATCATACATCTCATTGAAGAAAAAATCGGCAAGACTATGGAGATAGATGTCCGCCACGTGGAAGAAGGCAGACATTTTGAAGATAGTTTTGTGGATATACAAAAAATGATTCACATGGATATTACCATTGAAGACTAACAGAGATTAAAGGAGGATACAGACCATGGCAAAACGTGGTGGATTCCCAGGCGGAGCAATGCCTGGAAATATGGCAAATCTTATGAAACAGGCGCAGAAGATGCAGCGCCAGATGGAAGAACAGGCAAAAGAAATGGAAGCGAAAGAGTACACGGCTACAGCCGGAGGCGGTGCAGTAGAGGTGAAGGTATCTGGCAAAAAGCAGCTTCTGTCTGTAAAGCTTGACGAAGAAGTAGTAGATCCGGATGATGTTGAGATGTTAGAAGATCTGATCGTAGCTGCTGTCAATGAAGCGTTGACACAGGTGGATCAGGCTGCAGCAGGAAGTATGTCTAAGCTGACAGGCGGCATGAATATGCCGGGAATGTTCTAATTATGGATTATTATAGTAGTCAGATTTCGAAACTGATCGAAGAACTGTCCAGACTTCCGGGCATTGGTCCGAAGTCTGCGCAGCGTCTGGCATTTCACCTGATCCATATGCCTAAAGAGCAAGTGAAAGAGCTTGCAGATTCTATGGTTGACGCCAGAGAGAATGTAAGATATTGCAGCTGCTGTTACACACTTACGGATCAGGAACTCTGCCCGATCTGTCGCAACAGCAAGCGTGATCATAAGACCATTATGGTAGTAGAGACGACCAGAGATCTGGCGGCTTATGAAAAGACGGGCAAATACGAAGGAGTCTATCATGTGCTTCACGGAGCTATCTCGCCGATGCTTGGTATCGGTCCCGGAGATATTAAGTTGAAGGAACTGATGCAGCGTCTGCAGGAAGATGTGAACGAAGTGATCATTGCGACTAATTCCAGCCTGGAAGGCGAGACAACAGCGATGTATATCAGTAAGCTGATTAAGCCGACCGGGATCAAGGTCAGCAGGATCGCGAGTGGGGTGCCGGTCGGAGGCGATCTGGAGTATATTGATGAAGTGACATTGCTTCGCGCGCTGGAAGGCAGAACAGAACTCTAAGTGAAATAAAACGCAAATGTGTTCTGAACATTTGTATAAAATGTGGTGATTTTGGAACATCTATTGACCGATATTATTTTTGTGGATATAATAAAAATACTTGGGTTACTAAGAAGGAAGCAAACATAATAGGAGGCAATTTTCATGAACAAAGTTGAATTGATGAAGACTGCTAATGAAGTACGCAAAGGCATCATTGAGGCCGTACATAGCGCAAAATCCGGACATCCGGGTGGTTCATTATCAGCAGCAGATATTTACACATATCTGTATTTTGAAGAAATGAATGTAGATCCAAAAGATCCTAACAAAGCAGACAGAGACCGTTTTGTATTGTCCAAAGGACACACAACGCCAGGTTACTATTCTGTACTGGCACAGAGAGGATATTTTCCGGTAGAAGATCTTAAGACATTCCGTCATGTAGGATCTTACCTGCAGGGACATCCATGTATGCAGCACACTCCAGGTGTAGATATGTCTTCAGGTTCTCTGGGACAGGGAATCTCAGTTGCAGTCGGCATGGCTCTTTCAGCTAAGCTGTCTGGAGAGGACTATCGTGTATACACACTCCTTGGAGATGGAGAGATTCAGGAAGGACAGGTATGGGAGGCATCTATGCTTGCAGCTCATAAGAAACTGGACAACCTGGTAGTGATCGTTGATAATAATAACCTGCAGATCGATGGAGAGATCACAAAGGTTAATTCTCCATACCCGATCGATAAGAAGTTTGAGGCATTCAATTTCCATGTGATTAATGTAGACGGACATGACTTTGATCAGCTTGCTGCTGCATTTAAGGAAGCAAGAGAGACAAAAGGACAGCCGACAGCAATTATCGCCAAGACTGTAAAAGGTAAGGGCGTATCCTTTATGGAGAATCAGGCTAAATGGCATGGCTCAGCTCCGAACGATGAGCAGTATGCTATCGCTATGGAAGATTTGAAGAAAGTAGGTGAAGCGATATGTCAGAAGTAAAGAAGATTGCAACAAGAGAAAGTTACGGTAATGCATTAGCAGAACTTGGTAAAGAGCATGCAGACGTCGTAGTGCTGGACGCTGACCTTGCCGGCGCTACTAAGACAGCTGTATTTATGAAAGCTTTCCCAGAGCGTCATATCGACTGTGGTATCGCAGAGGCTAATATGATGGGTGTGGCAGCAGGACTTGCTACTACAGGTAAAGTACCATTTGCAAGTACATTTGCAATGTTCGCAGCAGGACGTGCATTTGAGCAGGTACGTAACTCCATCGGATATCCACACCTGAATGTTAAGATCGGTGCTACACATGCTGGTATTACAGTAGGTGAAGACGGTGCTACACATCAGTGCAATGAGGATCTTGCTCTTATGAGAACAATTCCGGGAATGACAGTTATCTGCCCATCAGATGATGTTGAGGCAAGAGCAGCTGTATTCGCAGCATATGAATATGAGGGACCTGTTTACATGAGATTTGGTCGTGCAGCAGTTCCGGTAATCAATGACAAGCCGGATTACAAGTTCGAGATTGGTAAAGGAGTTACCCTCAGAGAAGGTAAAGACGTTACAATTATCGCAACAGGTATCCTGGTAGCTAACTGTCTGGAAGCAGCTGAGAAGCTTGCGGCAGATGGAATTGATGCAGAAGTAATCAACATCCACACAATCAAACCTATCGATGCTGATCTGATCGTTGCATCAGCTCAGAAGACCGGTAAGGTTGTTACAGCAGAAGAGCACTCTGTAATCGGTGGACTTGGCGGAGCAGTAGCAGAAGTTCTTACTGAGAAAGCGCCTACAAAGCAGCTTAGAATCGGAATCAACGATGTATTCGGCGAGTCTGGTCCGGCAGCGGAACTGGTTAAGAAATATGGCTTAGATGCAGACAGCATTTATGAGAAAGTAAAAGCATTCGTATAAGAAATATATGATATGTAGGACAGGCGTCCCGGCAATAGCCGGGGCGTTTTTTGTGCAATAAGCATATTGTATTCGCAAAATATCAAAACAAATTGATAAAGAGATTATAGGATTCATGCGCAATTTCTTTTCAGGAGCATTTAAGGATAATAAGAATCTTTCATATGGCTTTCTGACTGGCATCCTTCGGATAGCACAGGAAAGTATTTTCAGCGGCCTTAATAATTTGACGGTTAATTCTGTGATGGACGAGGAATATGATAATTATTTTGGCTTTACTGAAACGGAAGTACAGGCGATGCTGGAATATTATAAAGTGCCTGAGAAGAAAAAGGAACTTCGTGAATGGTATGACGGATATTTATTTGGTAAAGAAGATATCTACAATCCGTGGTCAGTCATTAATTATATTTCCAGAGGATGTATACCGCAGGCATACTGGGTGAACACCGGGAAGAATAAGATTCTGGAAGACGTGTTAAAGATTGCCACAGACGATATAACCGAGAAATTATATTCACTCCTACAAGGCGAAAAAGTAGTTGCGAGGATTGACCAGAATGTAGTCTGCAGATCAATCGCAGAAGATCCGGCTAATATTTACAGCCTGCTGTTAGTAGCTGGATATTTGAAGACACCAAAAAAGGAACTGCAGATGGACGGAACATATTTGTGTGAGGTATCGATTCCTAACAGAGAGATCGCAGCAGCCTATAAGACGGAGATTCTGTCACATTTGCTGCAGATCGGAGCGATTACAAGAACCACAGCCAATAAGATCGTGGAAAGTCTTTTTACAAATGATCACAGTAAGCTTCAAAAGGCAATTGGTGAGTACATGGATAAATCCACCAGTTTTTATAATGCCGGGGCAGAAGGATTCTATCACGGTCTGGTATTGGGACTGATCGCATTGATGGATAATCAGTATAAGATAACATCGAACCGGGAATCCGGAGATGGAAGATATGATATCAGTATGTTTCCGAGAGAAGTGAGATATCCGGGAATTATCATGGAACTTAAATGGTAGAAAGACATGGATATAGAATCTTTGGATGTGCTTGCGGATGAAGCATTGGATCAGATTGATGATAGAAGATATGATGCTGATATGAAGAACGATGGAATGAAAGATATATTGAAGTTTGGAATTGCATTTTCAGGGAAAAAAGTAAGTGTAAAGATGAACAGATAAATAAAACGGATGTGTAAAATCAAAGTAGATTTTTGCACATCCGTTTTTTGCATGGTTAATTACCGAAAAACAGATTCATATCTTCTTCTACGGTAGTAATTCCTGCGATTCCAAAGTTCTCAACCAGCACTTTGGTAACATTTAGGCTTAAGAATGCTGGCAGTGTCGGACCGAGATGGATATTCTTGATTCCGAGAGACAACAGCGCCAGCAGCACCAATACAGCTTTCTGTTCATACCAGGCAATATTGTATATGATGGGCAAGTCATTAATGTCTTTCAAGCCGAATACCTCTTTCAATTTCATTGCAATGACTGCCAGTGAATAACTGTCATTGCATTGTCCTGCATCCAATACACGGGGAATG
>OGQI01000341.1_pt1 | contig 38099 bp, 53 predicted proteins | sample 1553171 | NCBI WGS metagenome assembly OGQI01 (sample SAMEA2579988, study PRJEB22360) | human gut metagenome | biome: human gut; feature: human-associated habitat; material: faeces | place: Denmark | collected 2008/2010
AAGTATTCGCATTCTCTGCCGCCTGATTCGCATTGGTGGCGGCCTCATTGGCAGAAGTAGCAGCGTCAGCAATAAACGTCAGTTCTGCCGCCTTACTTGTGTTTTCAGCCGTGGTACCTAGCGTCTTGAGGCCATTTAAATCTTCTGTAACAGGAAGATCACTGATTTTAACCTTTTGAATTTCCATATCGTCTCAAGCTAATTGCATAACCATCTTCTGTTATAACTATCCGACCGTCTTCTGTTGCCAAAAGAACGGGGAATATTAAATCTTCCAACTCCATTGTCAATCGGTCAAATTCTTCCGCAGATATAAATCCGCAATCTGCAACCGGGTAGCGTTGCAAATCCCGAAGGTTGTTTGTCTGCAATTCGACATCATCCGGGATCGTCAATTGTTGACCGGCCACAAGTGTTGGAGTCCATGTATCAATATTGTTGACATCCAGAATCTTCTCTATATTCAGAGGGGAACCGGTTGCATTTACACTGACATCCAAAATCGTTTCGCCTTGCTTTACTATATAATCCATTACCATGAATATTTAGCATTAGCCCCTTCATACGGACTTGTCTCAGCTCCGTTAATCGAAAGTATGTCAACCCCGGCCACTGTACCTGTTACTGTTGTAGTTTCCATAGAGCTTCCCACGGGTACCGATATATCCCATTCACCTTCCTTGCTGACACCATTACCATAATCGCCATGTATGGTAAGTGCGTCTTTTGCGGCTGCCGAAAGTAGCACAATAACATCATTACCCTGATAAGATACAGATACATTAATTGTATCTTTTCCGGGAGCTTCCGCCCCATTTTGTGTAACACTGCACGAACCAGATAATGATCCTCCGGAAACTTCAATCGTCCCGGTACGTTGAGAGGTAGAGGTATTAGCAGTTGCAGTAAAATATATTTGAGTACTTCCTGTACCAGATTCTATAGAAGCGCTTATCCACGCAGGAAGAGATGAAATACTCCATGATAGTGAAGCGGGGCAATTCACACGCAGAGAGAAACCACCCCCGGCGGCGTTGATCGTCATAGATGAAGGCGATAAATTCAAATACTGCTGTGTGCCTTTGGTGTACAATACAAAAAATGAATATTCAATATAATTCGTTTTGCCGCCCCCGATACCGCCTATTGTTGTGTCTAGTTGATAAACATTCAGAGTCATGGCTGATGTTTCTGAATAGGTGTATACTATACTCGACAGGATATTTTGAGAATACGCATTAACAGGCAGTCTGCGGGTGTATGTTCTTGAATTATTAGTCTGATTTATGCCGACATATCCAATAGCCCCCAATACGGCATCAATACCCCCTGTCTCAAGGGTTATCACCTGACCACTTGGATATACAAGGCTGGAATCTACCTGCGCTTTGTATTTCTTTCCGTAAACCTGCTTTCCGTTAAATGTCAATCCCTCTATAATTACTTCGGTTTCGGAATCCAAATCCGGATAAGGGTACAATCCAAGTAAGGAAGACAATTGCGACCCCGTTAAATCAGTAGCAGGCCCAGATTGTGTGGAAGCATTCCCTTTGACCGTCTGAGCAGGCATATTCGCCAGTTTAGCGTTCGACACAGCATTAGGCGCGATAGCTGGAGTTGTGATAGCTTCCGGCTGAATCTGCCCCGGAGCAATCCACCCGCTATATTTGGCAACATTCGCCTCTGTAAGTTGCGGGTAGCCCGTATCACTGGCGCTAATTTGCGTGGTGTATTCCGTATATACCGGTGCCGTGCTGCCGGATTTGGTGGGACGGACATCCGTTTGATTGTCGAGAGGGGCCAGATAACTCGACCGGGTAGCCCCTGCTGGAACCGAGCGAATAACTCCATCCATAACCACCAATCCCGCCCCGTAGGCATTCCCGCTGTACGTCAGGCCACTCAAAATAGCAAAGTGCACGTCAGCCAAGCCGGCAACAGCCGTCATAACGTTGTCTGTACACTGAGCAGCATCTGACTGCAAAAAAGGAGTTTTGTTCGTCTCCTGAACGTTGTATTTCTTTATCGAACTCATATAGCTTTGATTTTGTAGGTTATCCCATCAAGAATTAAAGTGTTCAAATCTGCCAGAAACTGAGAATACAAAGCGCTATCATCCATTAAGGACTGAGGCACCCATATTATTAGAATATTAATGCCGCTCACACTTTCCAGATTTGGGGTCAGATAGACCGGATCGGCTGTCGTCGATGTCAGCCACACATCATTCGAGGCATCGTCCGGAGCCAGCCATACAGTCTCGTTCGCCCCTAAATACTCAAAATCTATCCGCTCGGAATAATGATCGCGCAAATACTTCAAGGCTGAACCATACGTCCACGGGATGAGGGCGAGAAGTTTCTGTTTTAGTCGAAAAGCAAACAAATCAGCCAGTGGAGTGTGCAAAGGAGTGAGCGAGCAGTACACCAACCTATAAGCCACCGATAAGGTCAGCGATTTAGTCACCGACCAATATTGGCGGAGGTAGAGCATGGTGAGCTTTCGTATGTCAGTTTCCCGAAACATAAGTTATATTCTTCTCAAAGTCGGTTTCGTAATTGAAATACCCGGCAGGGATTATTACGCTTTCCGTAAAAGGCCGCCAACCCGTGTCGGTCTGAATCTGACCGCCTGCCAGATAAAAATCTACCACTCCCGGCACGTTGCTCCGCACGTACTGCTCAAGGTGATTCGGGTAAAAGGCCGAATTGAAGCTCATCGAATCCCTGAACTGCTCCATAGCCGCAACTACGCCGGATGCAATTGTTGCCTGATCGTACTGCGGGGAGTATACGCAGTTCATCGTAGCAAACTTGACTACATTGCCCGCAAGCGAATACTTATTAAGCAGGATGCCCGGAATTTCAAAATTCTTCATGTAGGTATCGAAGGCTTGCTTTTGTTCGTCAGTCAAAGGAATCAGCTGCCCGTTTTCATTCTGTGCGGCCACCTTTAACGACAGGGTAGAAACCGGATAATCCTCGCCCCCGATTTCCACCGTAGAGGTCGATATATCGGCCGATGCTTGTTTAACGATCTGTTTTGTGGTATCGATAGTAGGATAGTAGGGTTGGTAATTCTCGTCGAACTCCAAATTATCCCCATACTGAAAAGCCTTAGCCGCATCCTCGTAATATTTGGCTTTCCCGTACCTATTCTGCCTTACATAAGACTGTATCGTTGTCACAGTATTGCTGATCTCCGTGCGGACTGTATCGATCACATCCGAAAAAGCCTTGATGATCCGCTGATACACCGACCCGGCAGAGGTATTCGTAAGCTGGGGGATTGCCGCTTGTACGTTCGCCAGTATGTCATTGAAACTTGCCATATCAATATTCTGTTATTAGAACTACATCATTCCCTTGCACCTGGTATTCAGCACTCTGAGCGCCGTCCGTATAGGCCATATTTTGCCAGCGGATCAGCGTGGGCAAAAGTTCAGACCCGATAGCATCCACTAAGGATAATCCGATAGGAGGATAGAGAGGGGTGCACATGGCCGTTCCCGCAAGGATAAACCCGTTTTGCAGCCCGGTATCGCGGTCTGCGGCAACATCCAAATCGCCGCTCTCAATGTATATATCCCTTTCCCTCGGGTTGAATCTCAAATCCTGCATCAGTGCGTTATTTTAGTGTCCTCGTAATCCGCTGCGACAAATTCTGCCGCTTTTCCGGTCGGTGCCGGGGCTACCACCGATCCGGTACCCGGCTGGACTCCGGTAACATTGTGGGTGTGACTGTTAAAAGCGTCCACCAGAGCATTCAATTTATCAGTTAAAGTGTTAATTTTGATAATACCACCCAAATCACCGTTATTCAGGGTTATTTGATCCGACAGAATATCTATGTTCGTTTGCCCTGTAATTTTAATGCTCTCGGCATCCTGAAAATCCAACACTGCCGGGCTTCGGGTGTTTCCTCCGTAGAAACATACCGAGCAGTCGGTGCCGGGCTTGGGGTAGATCATGTAATTACTTTCTACCGACAATACCCGCAATGGTACTCCTTCCCACTCCAAAGAACCTCCTTCCGCATCCTCGACCGACACCGTGCAGGTGTTATCATCCTTGTTTACGGCGGTGATCGTGCCCTGGATAATGCTGCCCTGCATAGAAAACTGCCGTAAAAGCGTGGATAATTGGGCTACCGCGTAATCCGTATAATTATCCATTGCTGAGGGTGGTTTGCGGCACGGGCATATCACTTGCGATCTGTGCCAATGTTAATGTTTGCCTGCATCCTTGAGTGTCGATAGTCACCCCTACGCGCTTCACCTTATAGGTGCCATTCAGTGATGAAAAACTTTTATCCTTGTAATCCACCAGACTGAACAGCTTAACTTCCGGATAGAGCAGGGTGGTAAGCGTTCCTTCATACATGCCGGTCCGCAGGTTATCCAGTACATGAGTATTGACGAAAGATTCGGCGTTCTCTTTCGTTACAGAGGTGCAGTCAACCACCCTTATCTGCCCCTCCTGGTCCCCAACGGTAAAGCTCTTTTTCTTCCCGTTTTTATCTGTGTACTCGACTTTCAGTTTAAATTGTTTCCATACTCCGTCGGGCTGTTGGATATTGCAACCGATCACGTTTCTGTCGCTGGCCAGCTTGACATTATTTCCTTTGGTAGCGCTGATGCCCGTTGCAACCAACTTTTTGTCCCGAAAGGTAACCACGAGCCACATTTCACTCTTGATCTGCTGCAACACGTACAAAGGTGAAGAGTCTTTGATGGAGAATTTGATAAACTCCACATCGGCCACATCATCGGAAACCTCAACCCCTTGCGATGAGCACACGTATCTCAAGATTTCTTTCAGCTTGACGGGTTTATTCCACACGTTATTCAGGATGCCCCGGCGCAGTAAATAAACCTGATCCTCGCAAACTATCGTACTCGGGGTTCCCTCCCTGATCTGATACACGTAGCCCTCAAACAAAGTTCTTTCCGGGTAGTCGTCGTACCATGCTTTTACCCGTACTTTATCCCCAGCCTTAAAAGCAGTCCGCACTGGCGCTATAAACGGTGTCCCGCCGTCTTTCTCGATCCGGGCATTTAGAGGGCAGGTGATTTCACACCGTGCGCCGATCCCGTCGATAGAATCATTCACAGAAACCCGAACCACCGAGGATAGTTTTTTCTCGTAGTTTTCGCCGAATGAAACTTGAACATGCGCGATCAGGTACAGCATTATTGCGAGATTATAAGTGTTTCTTCTTTGTTGTTTTTCTTGCTGGTTGCATCGTACGCTTCAATCGAGTACTCGAATCCTACCGATCCGATCAGTGGGTTGGTGGTCATACTCTCCACCAAGATGTATTCGATACCGAGTTTATTTAGGTAAGGGTTTTTGACCTCTATAATCTCGTTGACTTGGAATACCTGACGATTTATCAGGTCAAGGGCTTCCAGCATCGCGTTTTGCCTTTGCGCATCATTCCAATCAGGGGTACCTGTAACTATTTGTGTAGCCCCTCGTCCAAGTGTTGCAAGGTCTCCCAGAGTTGCTTTCCACTTATCCACAAGGATAGTCCCCCTGAAAGTGATTTTTGAGGTCTTTATACTCATGCGTTCAAACGCCTCTTCTCCGTCAATAATCTGCGAGCGAGCGATGACCTTGCCGTGTGAAGTATTCAGCTCAAAAAACGGCTGTATCTGTACGGAGAACTTGGTATTATTGAATTCAACATACGTCACGTTATCAGGAGAGGCTGCATTGTAATCTCCGATATATGTAAACAAGTTGCGTATAAACTCCTTTGCTTTGCTCATCACTGTACAGCGATTTGAGTGAGAATATTGACAAACTCTTTAGCGGCTGTTTGTCCTAATTGTTCCGGGGTGTACTTTTCTCCCTCTACATGTTTATCGTCGATCTGAACCACGGGAGAATTGAATGTGATCTGGAAGTTTTTGATACCGCCGTTGCCGGAGACACCACGAGGGGAAAGGTCGGTGTTAATATCACTAATACCTCCCATAGCGCTATTTACCCCACTGGTAGAATCCCTAAATGCAGAAAAAGCCTCTTTCTGTTTTATCACCCTCTCTATTTCATCGATTTTTGAGGATGTGTCTGACGACGTTTTATTTGTCGCATTGCGATGTATATTCGCAAATTCCTCATCGGTGACATTTTGTAAATCTTTTGCAACGGGTTTATCCCTCAACGCTATCAACCTTTCGCGTTCGGCTTTCAGTTCTTCCAAGCTCATAGCCTGATAACCTTGCCCAGACGCATTGCCATGCCCATAATTAATAAGCCCAAAAAACGCTAAAATGGCAGCCAACGGCCCCCCTATACCTTTAAGAATGCCTCCAATCGTACCAAATTGAGTTAATACGCCTGTTAATTTGATAGATGATATTGCAACCAAAGTCTTTCTAATAGTATTTAAGCTACTTATAAAATTTGCTAAAACCTTTACAGAAAAATAGGTAGCAATTAATTCTCCGGCTAACTTGATTTTCGGCCATAACTCATCGAAGTTTTCGATCTGCTTCTCCACCCAATCGCTGAACTGCTGCAAATAAGGTCTGGCCTTCTCAAAGAATTTCACCCAGATTTCCTGCATCTTGTTCCCGATGATCTGCCACTGCCCCCGGAAGGTGTGCGACCGTGCCTCCATTGCACCAAAGTAAATACCGCCCTCTTTGGTCATGTTCTCGAAAGCTTTAGCGACCACATCGAAAGTGATCTTTCCGCTGGTAGATATTTCCTCCATCTTTTCAACCGGCACGTTCAACACCTTTGCAAGCTCCTGCCAAATAGGAATATTCTGCATAGCGAACTGACGCAAGTCGATACCGTAGGTTCGCCCCATAGATTTAATCTGAGCAAAGTTGTATGCGATATTACCGAAATCTCCGCCTGATCCAGATACCACATCGCCCAACATCTTAAAATATTTCATTGTTTGATCCCCGAACACAGGAGCAAGCATAGCCGCTTGTTGGCGCATGTCCTGAATCGGAATAGGGGTCCGTCTGGCGAACGCTTTTAGCTCACTGTTCATGGCAATGGCTTTGCCTCTGTCTTTTAAGGCAAATTCCAACCGGGCTAATATGTCCTCTTCATTGCCTCCCGCATTAATGATTCTGCGGCCAATATCGACAGCACCAATAGACAAGCCAAGTCCGGCCAGCTTGGAGCCTAAGCCATGAAAGCCGAAATTTAGCTTATCGAGCTTTTGCCGTGCGTCCCCAATAGCCGTTGATACTCGTTTAAAACCTGATTCCGCTTTTTGAGTGGCTTGCTGAGCTGAAGTACCGGTACGACGGTATGTGTCTCCCAACTTGGATGACATGCTATTTAACTTCTGCATGATTGCATCCAGTTTTTGGGAAATGGTAAACAGTTGCCCCATTACCGTGGCAGCATTCCCGCCTACGTTGATCTTTACTCCGTAATCGATCATCTTGAAGGAAAATTAAGAGAGGCAGCTACAATAACTGCCTCTCGTGCAGTTTATTTGCGTAAATATGGGCTAAGGTGGCTCCGATCTCGTCAATGCTCAGTTCCTCGAACTCCCTGCGGCTCATCCCGAAAATCCGGGCGAATAACAGGTATGTTTCCCACAGGGGGTTCTCCTTGCTGAACAACTGGAGCAGTTCGGCGCTTTTCGTTTGCGCAACCTGAAAAACCGATGACAGTCTTACAAGTTGGCTGTTAAAAAAGGGCCGATCACCCTCCCGAAAAGCTCCATGTTCAACTGGAACGTTGACACCACGTCGTTTTTCAGCAGGACAAAATCTGTCTCGTTGAAATCCGGTCCTTTGACCACAAGCCCGTCGATAAACTCCGTCCCCATCTTTTCGATAGAAGCCGGGGAAAATACTGCTTCGCCTTTTGCATCCGTGGACATCATACCCATCGCCGCATAAAACAGCTTTGCGTCGCTTCTCCGGCACCGGTCGATCTCCCGGAACTCAAGTTTCATCTCCTTGTCGACCAGCTGGCCGTCGGCATCTTTGCACTTGAATTTTTGCGTGATTTCCATGATTACACAGATTTATAGTCGATACACGTCCCGGACAATTCCCGGAGCGTTTCGAGTGAATTGCGTTCGATGTTCTTGTTGTCTCCGGAGAACGCGCAGCCGATATACTTCTCAACAGAGCCATTCTCCAGACTGGTCACCGTGATATTCGTATTAGCCGGGAAATCCCGGAAATCGTGAATACCCGATCCCATAGCCAGTTTAGCGGCCTGCACGATCTTGATGGCCTCTCCGTCCTGCAAAGAGATATTGAACGCGTTGTTCTTAATCCCCCGCTTGACGGCGATAGGCTTCTCCGTGCTGATAGCTCCGATAGGGGTAGCATCCTGAGACAGATTCCTACCCACAGCGGAAGCGGTCAGAAACATGTACACCGGAACCGAGCCGATAGTGATAAACACCTGGTATTTATCACCGCCTGAAACTAAATAATCCAGATTCATATTACAGCGAGTTTACAAATTCGATGTCCGCTTCGATCAGGGCAATGCCCGGACGCTGCTGGATAGATAAGTGAGCCTTGACGGTCCTGGTCGAAGTGAACGGAGAAAGGCTCGATAGCTCCAGATTCACCCCGGCAATCTCCCCATCCGTAATCATCGGATCGGTATAGGTCGTGTAGAAATTCTCCGTCACCGAGGAAAGATACCCTTCGTTAATATCTCCGTCCGTATCGATGGGCGGCGTTTGGCCGATAATATCCGTAAGGTAGGCATGCAGATAATCCGCAATCTTATTCAGCACCCGGTTGGCCGGAATCGTCGACAGAGCCATAGTGCTGTCCTCGGCGGTTGCACCGTCATTGAAGTAGTAACCCGACTTTGTGTCACGCGTCCGAATGAAAAGATGCTGTTTTTGTCCCAGCGTGTCGAACACGGCAGGCAAAACCGAGCTTACCGGAGTTCCGTCTGTAAACCATGCGTTCTGAATCGGGAGCGGTCCGGCAGATACATTCGAGAGTTCGTAATTGACCGCCTGCCGGGAAAGAATACCCAGCACCAGCCCGACAGAGGCGCAGCTGTCAAGGGTGGCCGTAGTATCACAAACAGCTACACGCGGACAATCCTGTGTATTGAAGTCGGGAGCGTCGGTAACCGATTTGAGGTTATTGCCGTCCAGTACTGCAAACGCTCTGAAACCGGCATCCCAAAGATTGCCCAAAGTCGTATTCAGGGCCGTTGCAGTGGGAATTACATCCGCATAGTAGCTTCCGCTCGAAGGAGCCTGATCCTGCGGAGCGAAGACCACGCCGATCATCTTGGCCCGATCAGCAGGCGAGGGATTCCCCTCAGCACTCAGACCGGTGGAGCGGAGTAGGGATTCGAAAGTATCGGAGGCGACAAATTCGCTCATCGTCGAGCTTTTGTCCACCCCAATCAGATACAGCGTAGCACCGTTTCCGGCCGAGGCGTAGAACTCTTCAACCTGTCTTACCAATGACACCTTATTCGTTGCGTCATACGTGTCGGTTATGCCGAGAGGTGTCAAATCGCTCGGCTGCGAGAGCTTATACAGAGTATTCAGCTTAAACGTACTCGCTACCGCCACTGCCTGCACACAGAGGAGTGCCACCCCGTCCGAAGACGAGGCGACACCAGTCCGGGTGTTGGTGAATTTGATATTTACACCTGTTTTCATGCTTTTTCTTTTTTTCCGGTTTTCTTGTCCGGCTTGGACTCTTTCTCCGTAGTGGATTCATCCACGGCATTGAGAAGGTCGGCCACATTCTGGGCCTCTTCTTCCTTGCTCTTCTGAGGATAAATCGGGTATTTCATAAAGAGATTTTCCACCTCTTCAATGGTCTTCGGCATATTCTCATTGGTGACCAGAATAAGCGGAGACTTCGGATAGAACAGATGGTGTTTAGCCACCTGTTCATCCGTAATCACCATTTGCAGGTAGGTGTCCAGATGAACACCTTTATAACCTGCATCGGTGAATTTCTTTACAACGCCTTTCAGCCTCGCAAAAAAGCGTTCATCCACATTATGATTGATTTCTACCATGATTGTGTATTTTTATGGTTATTCACCCGTCGAGGGTGCGGTGTACTTGGTCGGCACGATCAGAGCCGTTCCCAGATTGTTGGCGTACGCCGGAGCGATACCGGTCTTGATTTCTGCCGAGTAAACTTCGCCGTACAGGGTGGGCTCGATCTTGATAAACACCTCCATCGAAGCCAGGCCGCGCAGAACATACTCCGGAATCAGCCCGAGGCCGTACTGTACCATCGTGGCCGTCGGAGTGCCCGTAACCGGGTTTACTACCGCGCTCGTGGTCGGATCGTACACACCCAGGTATTGCCGGGTGAACACACGCGAATACGACACGCGCAGGTCTTCGTTCTTGTATCCCTCCACGAAGCGGGTGAGGACGGTCTGCACTTTCGGGTCCTGCGTGAGCGAGTACTGCAACGACGGATCGACGTTGATAACCGGATTGAGGGATTCGATACGAACATTCTGCGTCTGGAAGAATGCCTCCAGAGCCTGAATGTCCTTCATCGTAAGACCGTTGTAGTCGCCGGTGTTCGACGGAACTTTCACCCAGTTTTCCCCGAGCTTGAGCGCCTCGCCCGAAGTGCCCTGCACCTTCGGAGTGTAGCCCGATTTGGTCGTTGCGATCTTCTGGGCCAGCGTGAACAAATCCCAGTCATACATAGCTGTAAACAGGTTGTTCAGCGCCACATCCCACTGCAATCCCATCTGGTCGTAAGCAACGATGTCTCGGTTGTAACGTTTCCAGAGCATCGGTTCCAGCAGATGTTCGTAAATCTGCATTGATACCGGCGTGTCGGCTTTGGCCACAATCGTTGCAGGCGTAACCGTCGTATCGGTCTGGGCCGGTTGGGTGGTAATCTTGTTGTCGAAACCGATATTCGCCCATACGATTCCCACGTTATCGCCGACCATCTGGGCCGGAAGAACGGGCATGCGGTTTACCCACAGATTGGTCGGGAACAGCTTGAGATACGCCATTGCCGCAAACGCGATACGGTCCAGCGCCGGAGATTCCACAAAGTCGGTCGATGCGTTCAGTGTGGCATTGCCGCTCATGGAGAGCTTCTGAATCTCACGCAGTGACGATGAAAGTGATTCCCGGTTGCTCATGTACTCATCAACACTGACGCGCACCGGGCGGCCACCGTTGTCGATGTTGAAGTGCAGTTTGTCGAAAAACACTTTTCCTGACGGGGTGTTCTTGATCGCATCGAACACATGCAGTTTTTCGTTTTCATTGCCCTGCGAAAGCATCTCGGAAATCCCATCCATACCCTTTTCTTTCATAAGGGCTGAAAGGGATGCCCGTTGTGTGCTGACACGTACTTTCGGCATATCCATTTGGGGCATCGCGGGATTCAGGCCCAGGGTTGCCGGGGCCGGTTCAGACACCTGTTTGGGTTCCGGTGCTGCCAAAGCGGCAGGTTCGGGTTGGGTTTTGGGCTCTTCCGCAGGAGCGGAAGCAGCGGGGGCAGACAGGGTAGCGCCTTCTGCCGGTGCGCCAGTCTCGGGCGCAAGGTTTTTGTTCTCTTCCATTTCGTTTGATTTATTTACTCCGCTTCCTGCGGAAAGGTTTGCTTCTTCTTCCTCTTCCCAGCAATTCAGGGTCACATACTCATAACCCGCTGAAAGTTTGGCTTCCATAACATCGGGACTGATGCCGGATAGCTTCTCCGGCGCTTCGTCCGTACTTAGGGCAACCCCGGCCTCCATTGCAACAGCTCCTGGATCGGCCGGAACAGAAGTCATAGAGTTTTCCCAGAGATCAAAGGCTAATGCTTCGTTCCGGTCGGCATTCAATTTGACAAAACCACCCATGCTGATGGCATTGATACCTCGCTCTTCATAAAGGGTCTTATACCGCTGCCCGAGCTCCGTAGATGCGAAAACGGGCAGGGCAGTCAGTTTGCCGTTTTCTATCCGGATGTCCTCCATGTGGCCTATATTGTTGTCGTATTTATGTTCAGCCAACAATACCGGATTTGCGAGATAATCCGAGATATTGATTACCTCGACGGGGATTCTGAAGCCTCTTCGATTCATCCTCCCGGATGAAAGAACTATACGTCTTGTCTCCATTATACCGTTACTTCAAATTCATACTTAATATCTTCTATGGGCACCTCCGGCTCTTCCATCGGAACAGTAAGAATCGCACGCACGACCAATTCGTAGGTAACCACATTCTTCGACCACTTGTCATAAGGCGTATGCCTCAGATTATACCCCCGCGACCTGGTTATTAAATTGTTCTTCTGGAGTAGCTTTTGCATCTGCGGTGTAGTAAACACCTGCCGATTGAAAAGCGTCTGGATGCGGTCGGGTATATCGTAGGCCCCCTTATACTTATCCACTATCCAATCCGAAGAGTGCGCCAGGTCTATATTGGTGTCGAGAATCGAGATAGAAATACCGATCTCATACTCCCGTCTCTCATAGCCCCCGACAAACACCGAGCTTTCATCCTCCAGAATCCCCACGATTGCCGCCGGAAGAACGTTTTGCGGCGGGTTGTTCGTGGTAAAATTCCGGGCTATCTGCACTTGCTTCAAACCCAATTCCGGAAGCGCCATCAGTTCCTTGCAAACCGCATATAGTAATTGCCCGGTCATTTTTTCAGCATATTTTCTACCTGATCCATCGCTTTCCTAAGCACGGCCTTTCTCACATAAATGAATTGCCGTTGGGGCATACCCTTCAATCCTTCATTGTGTCTAGGGGCATACGGAATAAGCCTCGTATCCAAGCCCGCACGAACGGTCTTACCCTGTACTTCAAAATGCACTTCGTTCATCATGGCCGCGCTTTTAACCAATGTTCGTCGCCCTTCCTTTTGTGCGGCTTCACTAGGCTTCCATTTGCGTAATCCCTGATCTGTTTGGACTCCCTGACGCATAAAGTTGGCTTTGATGTCTTGGGCTACCATATTTCCGATGATGGCCGGAGCTACCTTCATAGCTTCGTCGCATTTCTGCTGAAGCCTGCCCAGATCCACTGTCAAATCTTTCAAACTTTTCATCACCGCACCATCAAAAGCCCACGCCGCAGCATATCGGCCTGTAATGAGTTTCGAACCACATAAGCGTCCGTAATTACATTATCCTCAAATTCCACTGCGTAAACCACATTCGAGGCAATACGAAGCATTACACCCTTCGTTTTAGTCTGGTTGTTCTCATCCATCCACTGCATCCACATCTCATCAGGATTGGAAATGGTTTCACCCAAAAGGTTGACACCTTTACCTCCAGCCACCTCCAAACGAGACCGCAACGAGAGAGTGAGTGCAAATCCCATCCGTAGAATAGAGTTATGCACCAGGATATTCCCGTTTTGAACCGGTGCACGCTTGAGCATCTTAGCAATGTCCGATACCGTTCCTTGATAAACATCGACTTTGGGGGCCGTTTCCATCATCTTGTTCACGGAATCAAGCCGGTATTTATCGAATGAAAGCCGATTGATGCTGGGAAGCACATCGAAATAGCTGCTATCCTTGTTAGGCATGATGCCGTTGATGCCGGCATTGTAAGTAAAGCCCTTTTCGACATCCTGCGATAGCAGGTCCTGTATATCCTCATTCGGGGCGACTTGCCAACCGTTTTTCTGTCGGTCATACTCGGAAACTCCTTCGTAAAAGCACCGGCAATTCCATCCGTTAGGCGGAAACAGTCTTTGAGCATTCGGATCATCGATACGGAACACCCGTCCGTTGAGCCTTGCATGTTCATCCCGCACCTTGTTGTCCTCCTGGGTTCGATAGCGCCAATAGGGGAGTGAGTCGCGCTGCGCCCACAGGCTTCCCCACTGATTGGCCATAATAGCCGTCATCGAGGCTGTCCTATACTCGGTCTTTAGCCAGTCTTCGCGGAATGTAGACACGATCTTATTGACCGCTTTTTTGAACTGCGAGAAAGAGACCTTTTGCCCTTTGTCGTTAAAGAGACTTCGAGCAATGGCATCGTTAACCGCAGCCTGCTCGGCTACGTTCTTGGCAGCGGAAAACTGGAAGATGTTAGCCATGTAACGAGGCACCAAGTCATCAGGGATAGAACCATTCCCTTTGGCGGATAGTTTCACCAAAGGATTATTCCCGAACAACGGAGCCTTAAATGTGTCTGCGTAGTATTTGTACTGCTCTAGATCGATAAAAACAGGTTGTGGCTGTTCCGTTTCATACAACTTTCTCACAAATGCGTCGGAAACATGCGCATGGCTCCCCGCAGGAAGATCGACATCTTCTTTAGCTACCTCTTCTTTTATCTTGGGTGTACGCAAATAGATAATCCCCTCTGGCTCCTGTGGTGTTTGACGACTGCGAGCCGTTAGGAAATCGAGCGCTTTGCGGACAAAGTTTTTTTCCTCTTTGGTTTCAATCTCTGCCTCTTCTTTGATAGCGACCGGCGGCAAAGAGATGCCCGATTTATCCTCGTAAAAGTTTTCAGGCAACCCGATCTGGGTAAAAAATTCCTGCGTAAGTTGTTTGCCGTTCTGATTAACAATGTCCGACATCTTTTGCGCCTCATCCATGCTCATCGTGGAAGCACTGTCATCAGAAAACCATCGATTATCCGGAATGTTGAGCTTTGGTTTAAGGACATTGTTAAGCACCTCTACCATCCATTTCACATCCCGCTCGGCATAGGTCTTTGCAACCCGCTCGTGAACCTCCCCCAAAGACCGGCTATTGCCTTCTTTGATGGTCAACTGAGACCCGAGTACAAGGTTAATCATCCTGATCTCAGCCTGATCGATATAGTCGTAGTATGTTTTATAGGCATCCGAGGTGCTGTGATGTTCGGTTTGTTTAACCTCTATGGAATAAACCTGTTTCCCATCATCTACCGAAAAAGGAGTAGTAATAGCCACGGTAGGGTCTATATTGGCCGCAATTTCCCGTGCAGTCTCCTGGTTGGGATTTACCTTTTTCTGCTGAATTGTGCCGTCCGGAGCAATGTAGTCTTGTAGTTCTACGCCTGCACCGTTATATCCGACTTGCGTTAAGGGGAATGCCAATCTCGTTCCCGATGCTAACCAGTTTCTCAAGGTGATCGCAATGCCTACATACTCCTTCAAAAGAGGTTGAAACAACCCGAGCATAGTCTGGTGTTGTGATGAATACTCCACATAGAACAGGTTAGAATAATCATCGAACCTCTCATGCCCGTTCAGGTCGAAAGGCGTATGTTTGAGGGCTCTATTGAATGGATCGATAACCGAGATAGGGTAGCGCTCAATTTTATTGTTTTGTGGCTGAAAAACACCGCCCGAATACCCTTGAAAGATCGCCATAGATGCCGCCTCGATCCATTTGCGGAACCACCCTTTGTCAATTTGTTCGGTCAGCGCTTCGTCCACATTCCCATTTTCATCCATCAAAACATAACGGGCGGAAAGAATCGGGTTTAATCTGCGCTCTATAAGTGTTTGTACAAACGGGGACGAGGCCAGCATCCACGTTACCATAGTATCCCATCCCTGAGCCATGCCGTTATTAATAAGCTGGTCGGAATACATACGCCAATCAGCCTCGGTATAGTCTATATACCGGGTCATGGGATAGGTCTTGACTACAAACGAGCCTAACCCGACCGGTTTAATCGGGTTAACGGAGTTCTGTTTATTTGTAGCCCTTGCCATCAGTACAGGTATTTATTTTTAGTGGAAATAACCTCCGGAGTCATTCGTATATCTTCCCCGACAGAGGGGACATCCAAAAGCGATTGTTTGCGTGACTGCAACTCATCAATCGTGCGCAGGAAATCCTGATATGCGTCGGTAAGGCTCTTTTTAATCGCCTCGTCTCCGCTGGCTATCTCCCAGCAAGCACAGAATATAACCAGCTTTAAAACCACTCCGTTGCGATCCCAGCCGGTTTTCTGGTATTCAGCCGATAAATCATAAAGTGCGGCGAGATAATTCTGTACACGGCTCTTGGCGATATGTACGGCACGCTGGAGGCTATCGGCATTCTTATCGTAAACAGCTTCCAGATAATACTCCGGTAAATACTGAATCAGGTCGATACCCATCAGGTACCCGAAATCCATTGTTTTTATGTCGATAGGATCAACCATTACCTCCACGTCCTTTTTGCTATATACACATCACTCATGTGGGTGACATTCGTTTTTTGGCTCAATTTCATCACAGCTCCATGTACGCTATCCGGAATATCGTCGTGCATGTCTTTGGGCATGTTTTTGGCGAAATTCAGGAATTGCACCTCAACCTGTGAGGAAATCATCTTTTCCTTGATATGGTTGCTGAATATCAGTTTGTAATTTTCATTGAGCGGAACTAGCAGAGATTCTATTCGCATGAACTTGTCGCCTTTGTTCGTGTTATCCAACCGATAGGGGATAGCGCAACCGTTTTGGGCGCAATACTCGTCATGTGCTTTGGTGAAGTCATCCGCTATACCCTGGTTTTCGATCCACGTTTCTACGATTGCTCGATGGCCTTTTACCTGCTCCAGATTGGATTCTGCGTAACTTTGAGCCTCGTGTATGAGCTCCATCATCACGTAAGTAGTGCATTGCGCTGCGTTAATGTCGAGCACATAGAATGATCCCTGACAGATTCCCACCGTGGCGACCGACTTGTAGTCATTCTTGGGCCCTGACTTATAAGAAGGATCGACGTAGATCACGATCTTCTCGAACACAGACCAATCGAGTACATCCAACCAATTGAGGTGCTTGAATATTTCGCCGTCGAAGTTAGCCCCGTATTCGCCCTCCAAAAACCGCTGTCGGTCACGCGGTGAAAGGTTTTTGAGCGTGGCAATATAATCGTCGCTCAAATGCTGCATGTTGTCCGTCGGTCGGAAATGTGCCGTTGCGTAACGCTCAGGATCATTCAAAGGCTCCCGGGAAGATGGATTGAGTTTTTTGTTGAACATCACATAGTCCCATGCCTCAAAGACGGTAGGGTTGAGCGTAGTGACAAACTTCGGCATTCCCTTGACTCCATCGGAATCATACACAACCTGCGTCAACCGGGTAAACAGCTTTTCGATAACCTTGTAATCGTTCTCATTACCCTCTTCAACAAGGATTGAAAAGTACTCGGAAGACAAAATCTTAGTCATGCTATCCTCGTCCCCCATTGTGGCGGCGGCACCATAAAAGAATATCTTAGACCCATTAAAAAAGGTTAGGATGTTCTCGGACTTATTGAAGGTCACAAATGGAACCCCGCCCACACTGGCATCGTAAGGATGGACACCGCCATTGATTTTGGCGAACTCCCTCCATAGCGCTGGCATCGTCTGATTCAGCATACCAATTTTCAAAGAACTCAGTGTTTTGCGGAACACCAATCCGTAACTACCTGGGTAAATAATCGCTCGCTTTACAATCCACAAAAAAGCATAAAACGTTTTACCGCTTCTCGATCCACCATACAGGCAAATGAACTTGACGATTACCCCTACAAACAAAGCAGCCTGAACCGCTTTTTGTTTATCTGTAAGAGAGACATTCAGACTATAAGCCTTTGTCCTCATTGCCGAACATTACCGTAGTTATGGTGCTATCTTGTTTTATCTCTTGCTTGTCAGCCAGACCTAATTCTCTAGCTATAATATTGCTTTCCAGTAAGCCTGCTGCGGCCCCGGTGAACTTCTGCGAGTAGATTATATCACGTATGCGCGCTGTGATGTCAAAATAGGCTTGCTCCTTCTCGTAATTGAAAAATGTCTGAGACGTAATTCCCGCAAATACACAAAACTCTGTAATGGTCATGGCCCGCATTTTATTTACAGTGTCTTTCAGGCCAGTTCCAAATACCTTTTCTTCAAGCAAAGGATTGTCTTCCACCCATTTGAAATACTCAACAGCCTTTACCCATAGTTCATCAGGAGCGTATTTCTTCTCCGTGCCGGGCGTAAATCCTTTCGCCAGTTTCCAATACGTATTTCCTTGCTTAAAGGCCATTACTTCAAGAATTCATTAAATTGCCACATGATAAAATCCACATACTTTGAACACTGCACCATCAGATCATTGGTAACATAATCACCCGTCGCATTGGTGTTGGCCCAAATAGCATTCTGCTGTTGGCGGATATTGGAAAGTTGTGCGATGATTTCTTGTACGAGTTGTCGGTCTGACATCTCAGGATAAGTTCGGTCACCTCCGGTCATCTGAATAACCGAATCTGGATTGAGTTGACGGTAACGCTCAGCGATAGTGTCGGCCTGATCTAAGGCTCCTTCATATAGCTTCTTGAACTGCTTATGTAGCGTAAAAAAATGCCCTCCTTGCACATTGATGTGTGCAAAGTGGGCAAAATCCCTTAATGCGATCCAACTACGAACAAGCTCTACCATAGCCATGTACCATTACATAGCAAAAGTATAGCTTCATGTAAGCCAATACAAGCTATTTTCTTTCAAAATCTTTCAAATTTCGATGTCGCTCCAAATACCTGTTTGAAATGAGATGATCTTGAGTGTGCTGCAAAGCGTCCATCCATTGCTGCCATTGCTCAGGGTGGGAGGTAAGCCACGCTTGCACTTCGGATTGCTCCACATACACACCATAGTCATCCGCCCTAAAACTGATCGCATGCTGGCGGATAAGCTGATGTAATCTGAGTTCGGCTATACCAAATTCTCGTGCTGCTGCTTTAATATCCATAACAATACTTTTAGAACAATAATATCACCTTTTATCGGTCTTTCCCCTATGCAACTTTCTACCTTTAGGACAATTTACCTTAACTCACATGTTTTAAAATCCACCGTCAACCGGTAAAATCCCAACACATCCGAGCCGATTAGTCCTCTTACGTTCTTCCCGGTGGCCCGTCGTAGACTGGTCATGTCCTGTACCGCGAAGCTGGCCGAATACGGGACGCTGTCGAGCGTAAACGGGATTCTTCCGGTGGTCTTTAGAGGGATCGAGGTTCCGTCTACGCCGATTACCTCTAAGCCTGTAGTCATGTAGTAGATTTTCACTTCGTCACAGAGCTTTTTATCCAGCATAGATGTAGACGCTCCGGTATCTATTAAGAATAGCTCCCTTTGGCCGTTTATCGTGGCATAGACGAAGGGGACACGGTCGAAGATGATCTTGCCCGGCCTGTTCTTGTTGAGCTCACAGGCGGTAAAAATCACGGCTATAAAGGCAAGAAGAAAATAAAGTAAGGTTCTTTTCATATTTCAGGTTTTTGTTATATTTGCACTATCCTATGATTTCATAGTCGGGATTTTAGGTTAGTAGTTTCTAAGGTAGGAGGGCGACGCGGACGCCCTCCGTTTTTATTTCAGCAGATCGGGGTTGTCGTGGATGTTATCACCAACTATTCCATCACACATTTCTACGGCCCAACTTAGCCCGTGCAGGTCATCTTCTTGCTCTCCGATCACACAAAAAGCCCCATCGATAAACCGTATTTCACGTATTATAGTATCGCCAAATTCAGTTACAAGTGACATTATATCCCCCTCGAAAATCTTTTTTCCGTTCTTGTCTTTCATCCCTGTGTACTGGCCGACAGTGGCAGGGTCAACATCTTCGTAGTCATTACACATCTCTCCGTCATTATCCGCCACCTGCCAACCTATGAGATGGTGTAAAGAAACATTATCATCCTTGTCGTATATGTATTTACGGAAATAGTCGCCCTCTACCCATTCCCCATTATCGAGGCGCTTGCCTCTGAAAATTATATCTCGCATGATTTACAGTTTTTGTTAGTTCTCGGTTTTAGATTTCTGAATTCCTTTGAGCACCGCTTGCGCCGGGATAAATCGACCCTCTTTTTCAGCTTCCACTGCCATTGCTCCAACCATTGAGATCTCCAGTAATTCATGATATGACAGTGTATTCGCAAATTCTGTCACCATTTTTCCGTCGATATACCTTACCCCATTGCGAACTTCGCAATCGTAAGTCTTGCCCGAAATAGTTATTTTACCTTTCATTTTCTTTTATTTTTCGCCTTGCGGCAGTTCGACAATCGCTTGTTGCATCAATTCAATTGCCGTATCCAATCCCTTCCAGCCACTCGATCAACTCTTTTCGCTTCTCCGGATTCTCAACCCGAACAAAGCAGGGGGTAGTGAAGGTCATCGCTCGTTGAGTTTTTGAATGAAATTGTCCAGATCGGAGGTTAGGCAACCTCCATGTGCTTGTTCCATGTATTCTTTGAATGCATCCGCTGCTCTTGCTTTCAGCGCTTCGATCTTCTTCCTCTGGTCGTCGATTACCTTACGGGCCAACTCTTCACGCCTCTTGGATTCCTCCAATTCTTTGCGGTAATGGGTAACTTCCTCTTCTGTGTCCTGCTCGGCAAGCTCGACGGCTCGACGGGCTGTTGATGTGTCAATCATCCACTCTAGGCCGTCAATCAGCTCAGAGCTGTTATTGATAAATTCTTCTGCTCGTTTGCTTTTCATTTCATTATCTTTTCATAAAACACATCCAATGGGTTTTTGAGGCTTTACCGGACTTATGACCGAACAAGGGTTGCTGTCCGAAAATTTCCAGCAGTTTGCTAACCGGGATTTGAACCTCATTCCACTTGAAGATTAAGATCCCGAACGGCTCAAGAACCCGCATACATTCATCAAAGCCTCGTTTTAGATCCGTTTCCCATGACGGGAATAATCGGCCATACTTTTGTGCGGTATAACTGTTTGCACCCAACCGGTTAAAATGCGGCGGATCGAATACTACAAGTTTGAAGGATTCATCCTCAAAAGGCATATTCCGAAAATCAGCTATCAGATCCGGATGCACTCGAACACGCCTACCGTCACATAGGATGTATTCTTCATCCCGAATGTCAGCGAACAGCACGTCAGGATTCTCCTTGTCAAACCAAAACATTCTGCTACCACAGCAGGCATCAAGTATTTTCTTGTCGGTTGTCATCTCTCTTCATTCTGTGCCCCGGACGGGACGGTTTACAAACACTCTTTAATCCTGCCGAGAATCTCGTCATCGGACACTTGATAACCCAGTGAAAGCGTGTCGCACAGGGTGCGGCGGAATTCTCCGGGTTTGTAATTCTCGACAGGAGATGTTCCCAGGTTAATCCTGGCCGACAACTCCCTACGGATAACCTCGTCACGCAGTTCATCATCATCGATTTGGTTTAATACGTCGCCTACATAAACATCGACATCGGTATTGATTTCCACATTAATAAATCTACTCATGATTATCTGGTTTTTAATAGTTTTGCGTATCTGTCTTTCGGCGTATCCCCGATGTGGATTAATCCTGCTTCTTCCAGTCTTTCGAGCTCTTCGACCATTTCGAACCAACTGATCGAAAGTTTGTCGTAGATACTCCGAAAAACAATGTTCAGCGGCTCGATTCTTTTCTCTTTTCGCTCGGCGGTCAGTTGCTCGATAGCTTCAAGGACGGTCATTTCTCTTTGCTTTTGAAGTAGTTTAACAGTTCATTCAAACTCATCAGGAGGGTAAATCTTTCCTTGTCGTGACATCTGGTGTCGGCAACTTCGGAACAGGTGTAGTTATCTTTCATGCTTTATCTACGGCTACTTCCGTTTAGCTTAATGAAGTTGAACATCTGTTTTAATCTGTCACCAAGCATCTTCCCATACATCTCAGAAAGAGATTCAAGCGTGAAATTTCCGGTAGCGTGGGTTATGGTTCCTTTGCGGTGACGCTCAAAGAGAAGATCGATCATCGGGGTTGATTCATTGCCGTAGTCTTTGGCAACTTTGGGCTCCCGGCCTATCTCGTCAATCACGAGCGGAGTATGAAGCATTTGGCTTGTGATACCTGATTTGGCAAGGTTGTACAACTCCATGCTTGTTTTAAACAGAACCGGGCAAACCTGCAATCCTTTCGACTGGACGAACTGATTGACCAACCTTGAATAAGCGTCCATTATCAGGGATTTTCCACAACCATAGCTCCCGATCAGGGCAACTCCGAGGAATAAATTTCCAGAGAAAGATTTATCCATTGTCGAGTATTTGTAGAGTTCGAGTATGACCGGCTCGTTACTGCGGTCTATCGTGAACTCGGAATACTCCCCGCGTTCGGACATCACGAGCTCCGCAAAAGCTTTCATCAATCTGGTGAAATCTGCCGGGGAATAGTCCAAAACGATTCTCTTGCGGATGGCAGCGCGGTATTTTTCCTCACGTTGAATTTGAAGGGACTTGATAATCCCGTCAATCGAAATCAGATCCTGAGATGCGTGTTGGGATATATTTTCCATTTTTCTGAGGTTTTTGTTTGTCCAGTTGAATCTTTAGCCAGCTCACAAAGTGGCTTTTCGTGTCATGTAGGGATTTTACCGTGTCTCCTCGGATGCGAAGTTCCCCGAAGAATTTGTCGAGCCACATTCGAGCCTCCTGTGTGTTTTTCAATCCACGCTGCATAGCTACCTGATCCAACCAGATTGTCTGCGTTTGCAGTTCTTGTTGAACGATTGAGAGCTCTGAGGTGAAATCCGAGCCTTCGGATGGGAGTTGTGTTTCCCCCATACCCCCTTCTTCTTTTTCTTCTTCCTTGTATGTGTCTTTTTCTTCAAGGGTATCAATACCCTTTGGATACCCTTTCAATACCCTTTCATATAAACCGTGTTTTTGAAGAAGTGAGATGATTTTCTTATGAGGCCGGCACGATTCTGTCAATTGCCCGTATTGAAATTCTATAAAGTCCGGGATGAAATATTTGTTTGCGCCGATTTGCTCAATTCTTCCCGACAATGCCGACAAATCATCATGGGTGACCCGATCGCCTATGTAAGCTGACGCAAGCGCCCAATTAGCCGACCAAACACCCGCTTGGTCGCATTTATCGAAGATGAACCGGACAAGGCATTTATGCTTACAAGAGAGAGACATAAACCACTCTTTGTCCCACAAATCGGTATCTGTAAATCGTTTTGCCATTACTTGTATTTCTTACAATCCTTTTTGCTCTTTAAGCCTTTTAACCTCCTGCTGATAGTGCTTTATAAGCACCGTATATTCGGTCGGCCCGATTTTACTGATGTTGTGTCTTTTGATGTCCAAATAGGGAATAACCTTATCCCCGTACTTCTCGATAAGACCGTGATTATATCCGATCATATTGCCTTCGTCGAACCTGTTACAACTCCTGCATTGCAAATTCACGTTCTTTTCATCGAACCGCAGGCTCATGTGTTTCCGGTTGACATAATGACCTGCATCCGCATCCTTCCAGAAAACTACTTTTCCGCACGAAATACAGCGTCCGTAACCGTTGCTGTCGGAATCCCTCAATCGGACATATTCGCTGAAAATTCGGTCTAATTTGGCCTTGTAATTCATTAGTAACCCCTCCCATTCAATCTAACCTGCTCCTTTACGAAACTTATCTGCGTCCTGAGATTATCAGATTGATGTTTGCAGGTGGCGTTGATCCGGTCCAACCACTTGACTAACCTGTTTTCATGCCGGCAGCAACTCGTCAGGTATTTGTTGGCTACTGTGGCCGCCATGCAATCGATTCGATCTTTGTTTTCCTCGAAAGCCCTATTGATGGCTTCCTCCTGCAGGAAAACAGCCTCGGCAAGCATCTCACCGGATCGGGCCATGTAGACATTGAGAGTGGATAGCCGGTCGAGCAAGACATTGATTTCACCGGAATAAGGGGCGTTGAGATACTGCTGTATATCGTGGGCTTCCCTGCAAAGCGGTTCGAGCCTGCCAACCATTGTTTCAGGCAGTAACTCCCCATTGCACTCCACCAGAATATCATCCATCATGCGATCATTTTTAAAAGTTTACTTTTGATCTCTTCTTTGTACTTATTGGCCTTTTCAAGCTGTTTCAGGCAAAAATCGATGAAAGGCTCATCCCGTTCTACCCGAAGGATTTTAAGAGCCAAATCCGGATTATGAACCCTCGGATCGTATGCTATGAAATCACACCATTTTCGACTTGTCACAATCAGGTTCCCCTGAATCTGGGTGTAATACCCTCGGTTCAGCTTCTTCAAATCCTCCTGCGTTTCCAATAGGAGGTACTCTACATAATTTTTCCCGCTGTAAGGACACTTGATCTCAATGATTCCATCTTCACCTACCAATCCATCCGGGGAACCGCCGAAATATTCGTTATAGCGTATGAAGCCGCACAAATCGACTTTATTACCCGTTCTGGCTTCATACTGCATTCGGGCCTCGTCTTCATACTGCTGCCCCCATTTGACCTCTTTGTTGTTGAGTTCCTTGTAATCGAGGATTGTTCCGTTGGTGATCTGCTCGGATATTTTGTCGTACACGTAATCCTTACTCGATTCGGAAAGTTTGCCGGCTTTCTTGTCGGCTTTTCTTTTTGGCTCGGAGAGGAGATCGTCCAGCTCCGAGCTCGTAAACATTTCCAATCTGCCCGAATACCATTCAGGAGTTCTCTGTAGCTGTTCCATGCTCTTTGGCTATATCTTTCAAACCGAAAGCGTTGTTTGCGATCTGCTGCTCGGCAAAGCTCTTTTCCTCCGGTTCGTCTTTTCTTCCCAGGGCCTTGCTGAGTAATTCGTCGTACTTGGCTTTGTCGATATGACCCCTTAAAAGCGCGTCTTTGGCCTCTTGCTCGGTGGAAATCGTTTCAGGATCGATCTCATTGGGAATAACCCTTGCTTCTACCGGGATAGGCCGTGCGTCGTAGAGTTCTTCAGCGGTCTGCATGCCCATTCCGATCTCAGGAGCGTAAGTTCGGGCGAAGAATGCCCCGGCGCGATATTGAAGCATCAGTTGGGGAATCGTCTGCCATTTCGAACCGTTTTTGGAATACCAACCCTCTTTCTTGGCCATATTGATGTCCACCCAAGCGCCTTCTAGCTTTTCGCCCGATTTGTCATAAGCCCACGCCCGGCATCCCCAATCGTCCTGTCCTTCGGTTCCGCGCCACTCGTAGCGGATCGGAGAAAAACGACCGCTGACGTTTAGTGCCGCAATCAGGAATTTGGACGACCAACCCGGATTGCCATGTACGATATAAAGGTTCTGCATAACCATCAGGGGGGACATCTTGATACGGTTAGCCATCTCAAGGGCGACAATGCAGTTGGGAAGGTTCTTTTCTCCCTGGTACATCACCGGGACGATTGTTGAACTGCAAAGGGCTTTTGCCATCCTTTGGGCGTTCTCGAAGTTGTTTTGCGACCCGAAGACCAACATACTGTTGTCCTCGATCACGGTAAGTTTGTTTTCTGATTCCATAACTACAATTTTTGAGGTTTGAGGGAGATTAGGGTCTCCTTTGCGGACAGGGCCGGTTCTGCCCCGGCGACAGCTTTGAATCTTACCCGCGAGAAAGGGTATCTGTCGGCTTCGTTTGTGTTGGCCCTGTCTTGCTGTACATCTCAAGGGCGCACTCCCCGCATCATTGCCTGCCACTTATCCGGGCGTCCCCGGTGGCTACCTGTCCAATTGCCCGTCTTTCCGGGCTGTCAATATGCTTGTTGATTCCAAAATATTTCCCGAAAACCTGGCTTCTGACCATCTTTAGTGTAGAAATACCTCTTGTAGCGACCGATAATTTTGCCGTTCTCATCAAACAGAATAACCCATTCATCGCCTATTGGGAGCCCGTCATGACGGAGCCTTGAGATAATCTTCCGTGCATCTACAGTACCGCCTACCTTGTTCATCTCGGCGGTTGTCATAATCCTGCCTTGCAGTAAAGCCGCTTTGATCTTCTTTTGGGGTTCCGCTAAATAGTCCATAATTATTCTGTTTCGATAAATTCACCATTCACAAGAGTATAGAAAGTGTCGGCCTTGATTTTCTCTCCGTCAACTTTAATAGACTGAACATCGATAATTTCGTAATTGTCATTCTGCTCTGCCAGTACAATCCAACAACCAAGACTTCCTTTAGCTTTTGATTTATAACCGATAGCCATTGCAACTGAACCTTTACCTGACACTATGGCTGCTGACCAGTTGCCGGTGTTGGTGGCTGCGGACTGGTCGCCGGTGTTGGTGGCTGCGGACCGGTTGCCGGTATTGGTAGCTGCTGACCAGTTGCCGATGTTTGATTCTTTGTTATCTTTCCAGTTGACTTTATCAAGAATGAATTTCACCCCGGCTTCAATAAGTCCTTTCAGTCCGATTTCAGCGGAAATATGAATTTTAGATGTAGCGACTTTGCTGTCATATCCATCTCGATCTTCCTGACCACTACTTTCAACTATGCAATACCGGCTATCGGAAGGGGGATAATACCCCAATACGTCCATCGGGTTTTCACAGAAATGGAAGCCATTTTTACAGGCTTCGATCTTGCCTTCGGTGGTATAGTCTTTGCCGACCTCGTACTGAAAATCGCTGCACTTCAAATCTTTGTCGAAACCTTTATAACCTTTCATAGTATTAAGTGTTTTGATTCGTCCTTTAAAAACTCCGCGGGCCTCACGGATGGCGGAGGGGTGACCCGGATTGCCGTCCGGATCGTAAAAAAAATGGCTGCTAACCTAAACCAACATTACTAACCTAACCTGCTTTACGTTAGCAGGAACCGTTAACTAACCCATGCCCTTACATCGTTCGATTCAGGCGGTATTACTTCTTCCAAATGGTCGATATACTGAACCTGTGCCCGGTAAAAGCTTAAATCGAAAAGCTCCGGATCGTCGAAATAATCCTCTCGCATACGCGACAAGTCGACCGACACAATCACATCCACGCCATCCTGCGAGACGGGCTCCAGTTCCTTTTCCACCACATCTCCCTGTTCCATCCAACCGAGAAGATCGCCTATCTGACGACCAATAGCGGCCAGTGTTTCATCCTTGTATTCAAATGGAGGTAAATTCGTCGATGCCATAGCTACTCAGTCTTTAAGTATTTCTTAATACCTGCTTCACCCCGCTTGGTCGTTGCGATCAGAACCACTGCCAGCACCAGCCCCCAGAAGTTAATCCGGAAATCTTGCGCTGCGGGATTGTCGTTGACGATCATCAACCCGGCAACTACTGCCAGAAAAAACCGAATCGCTTTCATAAGGCTTGGGATTTTTCAGGGTTAGACGATTTATCACCCTGCCAGCACTCAATCAGACAGAAAACGACACGGAAGAACGGAGCAATAGATTCATACTGCTCGTGAGTAAGGTTGGAAAGGGTGTTGGCTATTTCCTCATTCGATAGTTTGAGGATAGATTCAACGCGTTTACGGGCGTTAGCCGTAGCATCGGGTACACCTGGTGCACCTGCGCTAACTTTTTCGGTCTTTGGCATTGTTCGAAAAAAGTTTGCTGTATGGATTATATACAAAGAGGCGGAGCCCCCTAATCTCGCCAAAGACCGCGAACCTACAAGAGTAGAATCGTCGAACAGGAGCCCCGCCTTATCAGCGGTTGTTTCGTATGTAATCTGTGAACCTGTATGGTTCGCAATCTTTGGCAGTAGCAAATATGCAAAATCTTTTTGACTTTGCAAAACTTTGCCCGAATATTTTTCACAACCGCTCATATTTTGGCTTCTATTTTGTTTTAACAAACCTGTTATTTATCTTTGGCAAGAACATTTTATACAATCCGACATGAAAAGCCTGCTAAACGTATTCCTGGACGGTATATTGTATTTCTTCTCTTTGGGTAAAAACCCCATTGAGAAATACCGCAAATGCCATCAAAAGACAGATGCCGAGAACATGGCCCAAGACTGGCGGAACGTTGGAAACGACATAAGAACAGCTTATGAAAAGTACAGAACCTGCCAATAGGCACAAGGCGGCCATTCAGATTCAACAGCAACATTATTCCGGCCCTCTTCCGAAACCCGAGGATTTGGCTAAATACAACCAAGTTGTTCCAGGCGCCGCCTCGCTGTATGTAAACTCTTGTCCTTGCATGGCTATTCTTTATATTTTGTACCCCTTAATCACTCAAACAACCTAGTCTGCCGCCCCTGTCTCACAATCCTGTCCACCCATCGGGAGTGAATGAACAGGCGTTCGACACGCTTGCTTGATTTCGTGGCAGAAAAAGTACATAGCTTGCCTATCGAATCAACCTCCACAAAGTCGTCGGGCATGGCGTATTCGCTTACGTAAACAGGAAAATCAACAGAACGAAGCCACTCGTAAAATTCCTCGTGATCGAAATCAGTGCCGTAGCCTATTGTCCCCTTGTAAGGCGGGTCGCAGTAAACCGTTGCGCCGTCGGGAATACTTATATCACGGTAATCTTTACGGAACACATCCAGTCTTTCCAGTCTTTGCAGGCTTTCCAGACTTTGCAGTCTTTCCAGTCTTTGCAGGCTTTGCAGGCTTTCTCGTAGTTCGCTGTATGGCTTTGTCATATCCGGCAGTATTTCCTGAAGTTTTGCGTACTGTTCTGCCGTAGGGAGGAGCCATTGTGATTCCGAGAAATAGTGGCATGCCATGTAATTACCGAGGTGATTTTTTATCTGCTTCTGTGTTTTACCACTTTTCTTCAGGGCGTCGACCATGTATTGCCGTAAATCAGCGGATTTGATCTTAAAAACCTCCTTCTTGATTTCAGCAGCTGCCAGCGTTCCGTCGGCATTGTAAATCGGTTCAATATCGCATTCGGAACACAATACAATAGCCTTTTGTGCCAATTCTCCGATTTCGTCTTTAACCTTAGAAAACTCCCGTATAAACCCTTTCCATTTCAATCGGGCATCATGCGGATTTCTTGCGAAAAAGACAGCATGCAGATGTTTTTTAAACCGTTCAACCTCTGAACTATACATATAACTCTCACAATCATTCCCGAAACTCCACACCAAACGCACATACGGATCTGTATCTTTTAACCTGAAAAAATCCTCCCGGCTGATCCACCGTTCCTCGTTGTGGTATTTCCCGTTTACGGCGTCTGTAAATAATTGCGGAATGTCTGAAATGTCATTTGCGATAAACCGATTGAATTTTCCGGACAACATGGCTGCATGAGTAACCGAGCATCCTCCGGCAAACAGATCAACAAACGCATGAGAGGCCGGAAGGTGGCTAACAATCCATTTAGCTATCGAATTTTTACTACCCTTATATGGTAAGCCGTAATTCATTTCTTCCATTTTTTTGCACCCCTTAGCTGACTCGAACCGCTACCTGCTCACACGCGCACAAAAACATCTTCAGTCAAGCAACAACCGGTTATGCGTGTTCGCCGTCTCTCTCCCGTTAGACTAAAGGGGTGGAATCTTACAATTTGTCGAGGTACTCTTTAATCGCTTCTCTATCCTTATCGCTGACTTCGTCGGAAAGAGCCAGCCGGGAAAGATTTGCCCTCAGTGGATTCAAAGCTGAATCCGGAGCAGGGCCGGGTGTGATGATAAATTCGTCGTTCATGATTTCTTCGTTTTAGGTTTTCTCTGTTTCGGTTAACATCTTTCCCTACGTGCCACCTCGTAAATCTCCTGCGGTTGATTGAACCGATCCAAGTCCGCGATATGATAGACAGGATGACATCTGCGGCGCACCTTAAATGAAATAGCCCCTGATTTCGCATACCTATCCAAAGTGGTCACACTTACCCCCAAATACTCCGCAGCTTCTTTTCGGGAATAGAATACCTTTCCCGGGCGGGGTGGGGTGGTGGGTATTTGCTTTATTCCTCGTGGCATGGCTTTATGATATTCGGGTTACTCTATATCTCGGCGGCATACTCTTAGTCTTGTAGACATTTCCCGTTATCTGTGATAACCGATAGAGAGTAGATCGCACCGAATCGGCTTTTGCGATCTCGTAATAGACTGATCGCCCAACTTTAAGCGTCATAAGCTCTTGTCGTCTGCTCTTTCTTTTTTTCATATTATTTTAATTATCTTTGGTTTGTTCGTCTATTGTTACAATGCAAAGATAGACAACTTTTAGACAATTGCAACACATTTAGACAAATTTTGTCTATAGGATTTTCTTATTCGATTTTACGAAAACATAACAACTTGATAAAATGACACTTAAAGACAGAGTAAAAGAATATTGCCAAAGTCAAAACATACCTATTTCAAAATTCGAGAAAGAATCCGGACTCTCTAACGGCTATTTCAACAGGGTACAACATAGACCATCACAGGACAAATTAGACAACATAGCCCGAAATAATCCTGATTTAAATATTCAATGGCTCCTCACCGGTAATGGACAAATGCTCACCACCGACCCTATACCCAAGTCAGAATCAAAACCTAAACAGTTGGAATTTGATTTTAATAAATGGATGCAAATCGAGGAGGTAAAAGCGAACTCATTTAAAGAGGTTACCGAGGCGAATAAATTGATGGCTGAATCCAATAAAATTCTTGCTCAACACACCACGGAAGTAATCAAAGAAATTAAAGATACCCTTGTGCGCCTAGAACAACAAATTGCAAAAAACGGGGTGGATGTCCAGCAGGGAGACAATGTCATTTCTGCCGCTGCAAGCGGCTTCAATTCGGAGAAGTAATCTTTATAATTCCGAAATATTAATTGTCGCGCAAACAATAAGGAAACCCTAAAAATCAGAATTATGGAAACAAGCAAGCCTATTTTGAAAATTGATTATTCAGATAGTGGAATAAAAACCCTTCGATCCATGTCAACCATTTTGGCGCTTCTTGGTTTTATTGCTTTGATCGCCTCTTTTATATTAATATCATCAGAGACCGGATATGATCCCATTACAATGAAAACACATCCTGTTCCCGTATGGGATATTGTTTTGTGTAGCGCTGGAATTATATCTTGTTTTATACTATCCTTTGTCTTAAAATCTCTTGCTGTCATTGCCGAGAATGCATTAATTCAAAAAACAATCGCGATGAACCACTATGCAATCATCAACAAGCAAGAGGAAGGCAAACGTGGAATAATGGATAAAATAGCCGATAGAATAAACGAAGATTAGCTAATACCTGAGATTCCGAGTTTATGTTAGAATTGTAAGAGGATTGAATGTTAAACCTAAAAAATAAAAATCATGAATAATGATAATAATGAGTCCAATATCTCAGGACGTGGCATCTTGTGGACTATCGGGATTGTTATCTTGATTTTTTTATGGTGGTTCAATTCGTGTAATTCATGCACTGATAGCAAGCCTGCGTCATTTACAACCGAAAACACGTCTTCATTTGATAGTAAATGGAATCACTTAAAACAAGTTCAAGAATTAGAGAAGCAATATAGCGGAACCCATGAAGGCCCTGTTATTTGGGGTATTAAATTCGGCATGACGGCCAATGAATTTAAAAATCAATGGAATCGATTAAAAAGACAAGGACATGTAAAACAAATGTCTGCTTCTGGATTAACCGCCTATTGTTTTAAAAGTCAAACATGGGATAATGATTATTACTACGCTGTTGCAAAACCCTTATATACAGATAATAAAATTTCACAAATCCACTTAACCATCCAAAACCTTGAACTCAATTGGGATTGTTATCCTGCCGTCAAACAATGGTTGAAATCCTTATACGGAGACCCCAAAATAACCACAGCAGACCCTCGATCTGTATACTGGTTTACAGAAGGATTAGAGGTGGTTATGGAAGAGAAAGTTGTTAAATTAGAAGATTGGCATGTGCCCGAAAAAAGCGTTATTGTAACATTTAAGCTGCTCACACATTAATCTGACTCATAATCTTGTTATTATGCCTATTGGATATTTGTCACTCGTAGCAGTTCTTCTTGCCTCGGGTGTTGTTGTCGTCCTTATTCGGTCGCACAGATTGGAATCTGAATTAAAAAGATATAAAAACCAAGTTTCGTCCTTACAAAAAAGAATCTGTACGGAAAGGAAATGTTATTGCATATCAAGCCAAACTAAAAATATTTTAGACCAAACATCTTCTTTACGTCAAGCCGCGTTAAAATATTTAGAGGCACGCTGCGAAAGAGATAGTACACTCACCGCATCTAGCTATGTGTACGACAATGACTCTTTTACCAATAACGTCCAAGCTATAAAGAAATGCTATTCAACTATAGAGAAAACTAATAATATAGACATTTTGTGTGAACAGAAGCGAATTGCAGACTCATTGTATGAGTGGTTCGCACAATCCACTGAAAGGAACAATGCGTTTTATTACTTATTTTCACATGATATTGAAGAGGAGATAAAGCGTTTTGGAAGTCACTTCAATAATATGATATGCCGAATGACTCGCCTATGCTTTATCAACTATAAAATTAAATATGAAAAATTGATTTTAGACAAAGCAAAGCATAATGTTACCCAAAAAGCACTCGTAGACCTTGATACTCTGCGAGAATTTGTTGATATGAAAGCAGACAATTATATAGAGTGTTTTAATTCAATTGATGATGTTAATCACAAAATCAAAGAAATGTGTTTCATTGATATTCAATAAATATTCGTTTATCTGATGAAAAACAAAATATGGGTAATTTGGATTCTGATTATAGCTGTTATTGGTGGATGGTCATTATGTGAGAAAAAACCTCAACCTATTGAAACATCATGGGGAAAAGTTAAATCCCTTATTTCTAATGGGAGTGTAAAGAAGGTGGAGGTAATAAACCGAGAAACAGTCTTAATCTACCTGACACCAGAAGCTATTGAAAAAGCGGATACGCTTCCTGTATCGGGTGCTCAATTTTCTTTTCCCATAGATAATACCGACGCATTCTTAGAAGAATACGATCACATAACATCGGCACCTATCTACTTCTTGGTTCAGCGCTCTTTTTCCGAAGATGCCCCGTTGATGGGATTTGCAACAGGTATCTTGGCATGGCCTATTCTTATCCTTGTTATCGGAATAGTGATCTGTGTTTTACTATATAAGATTAATAAGAATCTAAAAAAGAAGTGACCACTAAATCATAGAGTTGTAAAAATATTTCTTACTACACAAACTACACATTTATGGAAATTCTACTCATCATTTGTATCTGGGCTGTTCTTTTAGTGTTAATAGGTAAAATGGCTTCGGCTCGTGGTCGGTCGGAGGCTGGATATATCGCTTTGGGATTAATACTTTCCCCGTTAGTATCTATTATTATTCTGCTTATTCTGGGGAAAACCGATGAACGGAAAGAAGAAGAGGAAGAAGAGAGAATACGCCGAGAAGAATATATCAGGGCCAAATACCGAAACACCCCAAATTTATAATAACTAGTGCAAATATAGGTGCAAACATTTTTATACTTATTTATAAATTACTGTTTATAAATATATTATCAATTACAATTTTATACCTGTCACGCAGGAGGTCGCGGGTTCGAGTCCCGTCCATACCGCAAGCCTCAGAATCAAGCAATTAGCTGAAATTCTGAGGCTTTTTTATTGTCCTGTAAAGGCCTTTTCAATATAAATCCCCTATAAAAACGTCGTCAAATACTATCATTTTGCTATATTTGCTACCACACACCGTGCAAATTTAGGTGCAAATTTAAGGGTGAAATATGGCTTCAATCTGGTATTACCTCGACACGAGAAGACGCAAAGCTGACGGAACCTTTCCGTTAAAGATCAAAATCGGGCTCAATGCCAAAGATGGCTGCCTTATCAATCTAAAAATATCCCTCAGAGAAGATCAGTGGGAAAATGGGGAAGTAGTACGCCACCCTAACAGGAGGTTCCTAAATACATACGTCAAACAGCGCTACCTCGACATTACCAATTCCATCTTCAAGCTGGAAATAACCGGAGCCATCAACCGGATGTCTCCCGTTGAAATTAAAAAATACGTGGAGTCATCATTGGGGGCAGTCGCAGATGAAGCGTATACCTTTTCCGAGCATTTTGAGCGTTTTATTTCAACTCGGGAAAAAGAATCGACCAAAGACATATATCATCAGACATTATTGAAAATAGAGCTGTTTTCGCCCGGAAAACTGGCATTCTCTGATATTAATATAATCTGGCTAAAAGGATTCGAGCAGTTTCTGAAAGGACAAGGGCTATCCGTTAACTCCATCAATTTGCACATCCGCAATATTCGAGCAGTATTCAATGATGCGATAAACGAAGACAAGGCCGAACAGAATCTATATCCATTCCGCAAATTCAAACTAAAATCGGAAGAGACCCGAAAACGATCCCTTACTATAGATCAACTCCGAGCTATACGGGATTGGCCTTGCGAACCCCACGAACAGCAGTATATAGACATCTTTATGCTAATGTTCTATCTACGCGGCATTAACATGATCGACTTAGCCGGACTAACCAAAATAGACAATGGGCGGGTAGAGTTCCGGAGGGCTAAAACAGGTAGGTTATACTCAATCAAAATAGAACCTGAAGCAGAAGCAATCATTAATAAATACCGGGGTAAAAACTTCCTCTTAAATATTAATGAGCGCTACTCTAACTATAAAAACTACCTGCATCGAATGAACCGCAACCTGAAAGAATTTGGATACACAAGGGTGGGGAAACGAGGCAAAAAAGATAAAGAGGGGGCCTTCCCATTCTTATCCACCTACTACACGAGGCACACATGGGCTACACTTGCCGCCTATCTGGAGATACCCAAAGAAACTATTGCGGCCGCGCTTGGACATGGGAAAAAGGACGTAACTGATATATACATTTCTTTCGACCAAAATAAGATAGACGAAGCCAATAGGCGGGTAATTGACTATCTCAACAAGAATTAAAACACCACCAAATTATACTGCACTCCCACACCTAAATATGGTCGTATGCCTTGCGGAGTTAAAGCTGCCCCGGCGCTCACGCCGATCCCCCAGCGTTTCGGCCTGCCGGGAACCTCGACCCGCTGGATAATGGTTTGTGTAACCGTCCGGGGATAGACTTCGATACTGTTTGCCTGCACATTGTAGCCCTCTACCTCCATACGATAGGTCGAATCGTCGGTAAACAGGTAACGACTGATCGGAATGGGAAGGTGAATAGGTTTCCCGTCTGCTGTATCGTGGATAGTGTCATACCGGACGATATGCACGTATTTCGGTACTGACACCGTATCTCTGATCGTGTCGAGACGCACGACTGGCGGCAAAGTATCGTACTGTACGATCTTAACCGGGTCGAAATTCTTTGTCCAGCGCCCCAGAAAGAACATGCCAAAGAATAAAAGAGTAATGAGAGTGTATGTGCCAAAGTTTTTCATGCCGCACAATTATTTCAAGTGCAATATCTGCCGCCGATTCCTGCCCGGCGAGTATGAAATGTGAATCCAACTATATCCCGTCTCATCGATCAGCTGGTCGAAATCGAAGCCTCCGCCTGCGATCAGGTCGAATAACCGACGGTTGGCCGCCTGGTTGCCGACGGTAATATCGGCGGCTTCTCCACGGACATGCTGGCTGGTGGGTACGCCGCCGACCGCCTTGTTTAATGTCGGGCACCGATAACCGCTGTTGACCGTGATCGGGCCGCCCCACTTTTCGCGGATCGGATCGAGCAGGTTGTTTACGAGTGTCGAAAGTTTGACTTTCACCCCCGGCGGCGGGGTGTTGTCGATCCCGAGCGCCCGGGCCTTGGCCGAGGCGGTCAGTTCGGGTATGGTAAAGTATTTCATTTTTTGTCGTTGTTATCATTCGTATCTACTTCTTCCGGTTCGATAATATCCGCTTTCTTGGCAAACAACTTGAAGATATTGACCCGCATTCGCTTCCCGCGCGCCTCGAAGTAATTCGCATAGCAGCTGTTAATTTCACAGCCGAAGATCACCAGCAAGATCAGCAGCGGCAGGACGGGGATGCCGAACGGCTCACCGAAGGTCTGCCCGATAACCCCTGCCAATAGAATCCAACACAGGTAATCGGCCATCTTGTTAAGTGTCCGGCGCACGGCCCGCGAGAAGCGGATGGTTTCGCCTCGTTTACGGGCCGCAGCCACACCGAACCTTAAATCGACCAGGATTAGGATCACGGCGGCGAGAAACACCCCGGCCAACGGTAGCATAAATTCGTAAAATTGCGAAAGGACTGTCGCCAGAAAGCCCGAAAGGATGTTTCTTTGTTGCATGGCCGCCTCCTTCCTATCCGATCATCACGATGGCCCACATAACCAGCGCGCCGGCCATCACGGGCACAAAGTCTTTCCAGAACTTCGGCTTCACGTAGTTACCGTTTTTGTCCTTGTACTCCTTACCGGAGGTTTGTTTGATTCCGGCCCACGCAATCGCCACGATCAGCGCCGGAAAGAACGAGAACACGCCCATGTTCAGGATTACTCCACAGATTGCAGTCACCACCATCCCGATGATGATCTGCCAAAGGTTTGATTTTGTCATTGTTTGAAAGATTAATGATTATTTAGTGTAGGCTGCCCATACTTCATAAGACCAATTAACAGTGGTAGGAGAACTTGTACCGCCATACCACGCTGCTACTGTTACCGATCCTGTTGATAGGTTATATTGTAAATCCGATATACGTGTTATATCTCCAGTAGTTTGATTCCATTGAGAACTACCTAACCCCACTGAATTAGATTGCGATCCGTAAAGAAACAAGGTGCCGCCTTTCATTAATATAGCAGACAACCCCTCAATTGTGGTAAGGTTTTTAGTAACCCCGGTAAATTCCCCGGTCCATCTTTGCGCATAAACTTGTTTTCCGTTATACGTCCATCCTGAAATCGCAACCTCTCCGGAGGCAGGAATATTCAATCCACCGCCTGAAAGTCCATCCAGCTTAGTTTTGTCAGCTGCCGACATCAACCCTGCTTTGGAAGTGGTTGCATTGCCGAGGTTGCCGGAGTGCCACAAACTGACAAATGGTTGCCACTCTCCGTTTACCATCCTTCTGATCTGGAACACATCCTGATCACGGCGATTGTAAAGTTCGGTCATATAATTGGAAGTCTGCCCGAATTTTATAAAAGGCCCGTTAAAATTACCTCCAGCAGAACTTCCACTATATCCTGCGCCTATTTCATTGCTATTATCATTTACACCTCCCATCCCCAGATAAGGGAATTTGCTATCAGGATTGAAGTTGCCCGCATTCCACACCTTTTGCCACGGCTTCCATGTCCCATTCACTTTATTGCGGATGTAGATGTTGGTGGTGGAGTAAACAAAATACATCTGCTGGGCGGCGTTGGCATCCCAATTCGTGTGCAGTAAGAAACATCCTTGCGAACTTCCTAGCGGGATATTCGTGCACCCGGACAGAAGTCGGTACATTCCGGAAGTGCTTATCGTATCTAAATCTCCGCCAAACTCACTGTAATTTAACTTGGAGTCCGGATTGAAGTTGTTAGAGTTCCAAACTTTAACCCATGGGCCCCAAACAGTATAACTTCGTCTTAGTCGTATAAAAATAGACGGATTGACATCTCCCGAAGAGTACCCCAATGCCAACTGTGCCCAATTTGCTTCACGCCCGGTTCCTTCGACGACAATGACACTGCCGTAGGAAGTAGGCGCGTTCTGCGTAGTTGTGTCGTAGGTGTAAAAACCGTAAGTCGTGGCGCTATTCAAATCCGAAGCAGCACCCCGGTTTACGATATATTGTTCTGCCAGTTTTGCGGCGATCACGGCTCCGTCGGCGATTTTTGCGGTGGTCACTTTCCCTGCACCTATAGTCGGATTAGGGTAGGTCCCGGTCAGATCACCACCGGCATTGCCACCCGGAGTCAGGGACGTAGGCTTATCCGGCAAGCTCGCAAAGGTCGTTTTATGCGGGTTGCTTCCGTCTTTGATCTGCGAATGATCATAAGCAGCTTTCCCCCGGTCACCCCGGTAAGCAGTGGCCGAAGTCTCGCCCAACGCAAGGGAGGGACTGATCTCTACATATCCGGAGCCACTCCAGCGATAAGTCAGGTTGGTATCCTCTGTTATGTAGATTTTACCGGATTCTCCCGGATTGGGTAGTTGGCTATAAGTCGCTACGTTTATTACATCATCTACATAAGACGGCAGCTGTGAAGAAGGCACCCGGCCGCTTTCGTCCAGTTCTGCCAATCCTCCCGGCTGGCCTTTCTCTGCTAAAACCCGATCTCCTTCGGCTTTGGCATAGTCTCCTTGGGTCTTTGCGTATTCAGCCTGAGTATGCGCCTCTGTTGCAGCATCATTAGCAGATGTAGCCGCCTGATCCGCCTGATTAGCCGACGCGGTTGCGTTATCCGCCGCTTTTTGGGCCGCTTCCGCTTTAGCATCTGCATTGGTGGCAGAAGTATTCGCATTCTCTGCCGCCTGATTCGCATTGGTGGCGGCCTCATTGGCAGA
>OGQI01000363.1_pt1 | contig 36995 bp, 33 predicted proteins | sample 1553171 | NCBI WGS metagenome assembly OGQI01 (sample SAMEA2579988, study PRJEB22360) | human gut metagenome | biome: human gut; feature: human-associated habitat; material: faeces | place: Denmark | collected 2008/2010
CAAAAGGTACCCACACGCTCCATGAAAAAATCCCCCGCCACAATGATGGCCCCCAGATAGTTGGATTCCAGAAAGTTCGCCACAAAGATGGAGGTCGGCCCGTCCGCCGCACCGATCACGGCAATGGAGGCGGCATCTTTGAGTTCAAAGCCCATCAAAGTCGCAGCCCCCAGCGTGAAAAAGATGCCAAACTGCGCCGCCGCCCCAAAAATCATCAGCTTGGGGTTGGAAAGCAGCGGTGTAAAATCAATCATTGCACCAATGCCCACAAACAGCAGCAACGGGAACAGTTCGTTGGCAATGCCAGCATCAAACAGCACATCCAGCGGGCCGACCTCGGTGCCGGTGGACAGCACCTGGGTAACAGCACCGGACAGCGGCAGGTTGACGAGAATGGCCCCAAAGCCCATTGGCAGCAGCAGGGATGGCTCCATCTCCTTTTTGATCGCCAGCCAGATCAACAGGCCGCCGATCCCCCACATAACCACCTGCTGCCATTGCAGGTTCCATAGATTTCCAAACAGTTCTTGCATCCATAGCCCTCCTTGTTTTAATGCAATCTTAATACAAACAGCAAAAAGAAAAAGACTTCCGCCGCGCAGGGGTACTACACCCATGCTCGGCAAAAGTCTTGCGTTATTTCATACAAATTACGGGCTGTCAGCCGTCTTGACGTAACTTGCAGGCGCTGCGCGTCCGCTACTCCCTTTTGCTGGTTTCATTATGCAATATCAATACCGGGATGTCAAGGGGGTTTTGCCGCCGCGCAAAATTCTTTTTCAGCAGCCTGACTTTTTACACATCCGGCCAACGGTGGATCTGGTGCAGATTTGTTTTTGGGTGCAACTGCCCAGCTCATGCAGCGAGTAAAACACCAGCAGTTCGTGATAGTTCATCCCATTGGCACGCGCCCAATCGGCATAGGCACCGCGCAGCTTGATGACCGCCAGGTTGGATTGCCACATCAGCGGCCAGTATTGCTCTTTCATTCGCTCCCCTTTGTTTGTATGTTTCGTTTTTGTGTTTATAGTCTTTTTTAGGACTAAGCAGTAGAGTATAGCACGCATGCGGGGAATATCAAGGATAGATTTTGAGCGTATTTGAGACGTAAAAATCAACGCAAAATAAATCTTGATTTTTTGACAGGCCTGTAGTATACTATACAAGCAACATATGAGCCGGTGTGTTGGAATTGGCAGACGAGACGGACTCAAAATCCGTTGGTGGTGACACCGTGTGGGTTCGACCCCCACCACCGGCACTGATATAAAACCCCAAAAGGCGCAGAGCTTTTTGGGGTCTTTTTTTGGCATGGTCATGGGGGGCGAACAGGGCGGCACGGCTAAGCCGCGCACAAAAGTCTCCGGTGGAGACTTTTGAGGCCCACGCCCCCACCACCGCTTAACAAAACAGCCCGGAACTGCCGCCTGCATTTGCGGTGGTTCCGGGCTGTTGCTTTACCTATTCACCTTGCAGCTGTCAACGTGCAGGTATGGGTTCCTGGAATGCCTTATGCCTTTTTGCTGTAATCGCGTGCGCCGTAAATGGCGGTGCCGATGCGCACAATGGTGGCACCCTCGCGGATGGCATCGGGGTAATCTCCGCTCATGCCCATGGAAAGGATATCCATTTTGGCGTTCTCATAATGGCGGTCAGCAGCTTTTGCCAGCAGTTCCCGCATTTGGGCAAAGAACGCGCGGGTCTCATCCGGGGTTGCAGCTGCCGGCGGGATGGCCATCAGGCCGCGCAGGCGGATATGCGGCTGTGCGGCTGCCATATCCAGCAGGGGCCACAGGCTTTCGGCAGAAATGCCAGACTTGCTCTCTTCCCCGCCGATGTTGATCTCGATCAAAATTTCCTGGGTCAGGTTTGCGGCGGCAGCGGCGCGCTCCACCTTTTGCAGCAGGTGCTCGCTGTCCACGCTTTCAATCAAAGCAGCACGGCCCACCACTTTGTTGACCTTGTTGGTCTGCAAATGGCCGATAAAATGCCCCGGCTTACCGCAATAAGCGTTGGCGTCGGTCTTTTCCACCAGTTCCTGCACATGGTTTTCGCCAAACAGGTCAATGGGCAGAGTGGCGCTGGCAATCACCTCTTCCACGGTGCGGGTCTTGGGGATGTGGGGGGTAAACTCGTCGCCGCAGAAACGAACGGATACGGGGAAATCTCTTCCCAGGCGGGCCTTGATGCCCTGGACGATCTCGGTGTAGATGCGCAGACAGTTCTCAATACTGCCGCCGTATTCGTCGGTGCGGTCATTATAATAGGGGCTGAGGAATTGGTGGAGCAAGTAGCCGTGACTACCGGCCAGCTCTACGCCGTCAAAGCCAGCCTTTTGGGCACGGACAGCGGCATCAATGAAGCGCTGCTCCACGATTTTGATTTCCTCGACCGTCATCTTGTGGGCAGAGGGACCACCGGGAGCTACAGGCACCTCGCTGGCGGCCCAGGCCTTGCCGGCTGCGGTAGGGGCGCTTTTGGCGCCGTAGTGGTGCAGCTGGACAAAGCAGCGGCAGTCGTACTTGTGGATGGCCTCGGTCAGGGGTTGGAAGGAGGCGGTGTACTTGTCACTAGCCAGGGACATCTGCAAATTCCAGGGCTTATTGTTCACCTCGTCCACATTCACACCTTCGACGATGATCAGGCCCACGCCGCCCCGGGCACGCTCTTCATAATAGGCGATAGCCTTTTCGCCGGCATAACCCAGATGTTCGCCGTACATCATCTGCATGGGGGCCAGTACAGCACGGTTCTTGATGGTCAGTTTACCGATCTTGCCGGGAGTAAAGAGTTTATCCATAGTGCTTTCCTCCTAAAATAATTACTTACCCAGCAGTTCGGCGCAGGCCTCGCCCAGCAGCTTCATACCCTTCTCAATGATCTCGTCGGTGCTGTTGGAGTAGTTCAGGCGCACGGTATGGACGCCGCGGTCTATCTCATAGAAGGGATCGCCGGGGCAGATGGCCACGCCCTTGGCAAGAGCGGCGCGGTACAGGTCAACAGATGTGATGCTGTCGGGCAGGGTGGCCCACAGGAACATGCCGCCCTCGGTGGGGGTGAAGGTCACGCCCTCAGGCAGATACTTGCGCATACAATCCATCATCAAGTTGGCCTTGGCGCGGTAGAGCTCCTTGGTCTTTTCGATGTGGGCGTCCACATCGTTGTCCTGGAGGTACTGGGCCAGCACCAGCTGGGAGAAGATGTTGGTGTGCAGGTCGGCGGTGGACTTGTAGCTCAGCAGCTTGGCCTTCAGTTCCTTGTTGCGGACGCAGACCCAGCCGATACGCATACCGGGGGCCACGATCTTGGAGAAGGTACCCAGCATGCAGCACTGCTCGCCCAGCTCCTTGCCGAAGCTGTCGGTGGCCTCACCGGCGAAGCGCAGCTCGCGGTAGGGATTATCCTCGACGAGCAGGATGTCGGTACCCTTCAGGATCTCAACCACCTTGTCGTGGACTTCCTTGGTGTAGCTCAGGCCGGTGGGGTTCTGGAAGTTGGGGATGACATAGATGAACTTGGCGTCGGGATTGGCCTTGACGGTCTCAGAGAGCTTCTCGCAGTCGATGCCGTCGGGGTTGATCTGGACGGGGATGATCTTGGGGTCGAACATGTGGAAGGACTGCAGGGCCACTAGATAGGTGGGATTTTCCACCAGGACCTTGTCGCCGGGGTCGATCATGCACATGCCCAGCATGGCCAGGGCCTGCTGTGAGCCGTTGGTGATGATGATATCATCGGCCGTCACATCGTAGACGCCCATGGTCTCGTAACGCTTAGCGATCCATGTGCGCAGGGCGGGCAGACCCTGGGTGCCGCTGTACTGCAGTGCCTGGACGCCGTTTTCGGCCAGGACCTTGGCGGTAGCCTTCTCCATGGCCTCCACGGGGAAGGACACCGGGTTGGGTAGGCCGCCGGCGAAGGAGATCAGATCGGGAGAGGCGGCGGCGGCCAGGATGCTGGCGGTGAACTCACCCTGGAAGTCGGGGCGCATGATTTTTTCAGACATGTGGACAGTCATAAGCAATTCCTCCTAATGTATGAAAGATTATTAAAAGTAGAGCGCAAAATTAGATTGCTAATCTAATTTTATCAGTTTCACTCAAACTTGTAAAGAAAAAAATAATACCTCATAAGAAAATCGGAATATTACACAGCGGAAGGAGCCATATTTCAGCAAGACTGCTAAAAAGTATTTCCCGCTTGAAATTTATTGTGCTGCGTGATAGTATTGGATTAGTTATATATATTTCGCGAGGTAGGAACATGGATGCAATTATGACAAAACGGCAGGAAAAGAGCCGTACCAATTATAACGCCGTATTGGACACTTCAATAGTCCTTTTCAATAAAAAAGGGTATAAGGACACTACAATAAAGGACATCTGTGAAGCGACCGGGCTTTCCAATGGCTCGGTCTACCATCTTTTCCGTAACAAGGATGACATCCTGCGGCATATTTATGAGCGGGACATCAATATATCCATCGGACTCACGCAGGATTTAGAACAAAAAGTGCAGGACCCTTATCACTACCTGCTAAACTTCATGCTTGATATTCAGAGACTCTGGGAAAAGACAGGGCCCATGCTGTTGAGCAACAAGTCTCACTGGACCACCTCGCGTACCTCATTGGGATGTAGCCCCATTCAGCGAGAAGAATTACACACTTTTATCACTTTGGCACAAGAGCGCGGCACCATTGCTAACACCTCTGATCCGGCTACTTTGGTTGAGTTTTTGTTTACTATGCAGCGCGGCATCCTGTATGGGTGGATCATCCGTGATGACTTTGACATGGATATGTATGCCGAGACCTTTTGGCCTCCTGTAATCCGTACACTCATCAGTGGTGAGATCAGCTTTTGATTGAGATTGCACGCTATGCATAAGACAGCCAAAAGATGCCGCTTCTAATCATCCTTTCTGATAATTAGATAATTAAAAGAAAACCTCGCATAAACTGGAATTAAGCACCTGCAAAATATTGTTGGGCAGCCGATGGCTGCCCAACTCTTTTAAACGGGCTCGTCTGCCGGAGTACTTGCGGATGCCGGGAAAGGACCTGTCACAGATGACATTGGCACGGTGGGAGAAATTCTGCTTCGCCATGCTGGATTTGTCAAGAAGAGGGGGCTGGATGCGCCCTACCTGGGCGAATCCTCAGCCCATGGGGAACTGAAAAAACGGATGCCCTGCTGTCTGGCAGTCCGGCACCGGGAACAAACACGGAAATGAATGAACGGCAGAGTCCTACAAATGGGGCTCTGCCGGAACATATTGTATCATGGATGCAGCACTCCCCCATGTATAGGAAAAAGCAAAACCGCGGAAAATATAGGAGAAGGGGGATTGCCTGTGGAGATTTTCGCCGCAGCCTTCGTCCTCAAGCGCAAGGAGCGGGAGGCGTAAGCCAAAAAGAAAAAACCTAAGCGGCAAAATAAAACAGCACCCCCGGGGCCTCTTGCATGACAAGAGACCCCGGGGGTTTTCGTGCGTAACCGTCAAACCTCCCCATAGGGTATGCTTTTTTTATTATCTCTGTTGTCCGCAAGATTTACATCGTGGTACATACAGAAAATAATAGTTCCAAAATGTATTCTTTGCGAATTACAGAGAATGGATGATTTGATTGAAAAAAGCAAAATCCTGTGGGCAAAGCTCCGCGCAATTCCGGCAAAATTAAAGCGAAGATCCTCCCAATGACCTGCGGAAAAAAATGACCCTTGCGGCATAAAACCGAAGATTTGACAAATAATAGGCGTACAATAATATGCAGCAAGGAGTTTTTATATATGAAAGCAACCGGAATCGTGCGCCGCATCGACTAATGCGTTATAATAGGACAAGGTCAGAAAGCCGCATAAACACTGGGGTTTCGCTGATTTCGTCCAAGCTATCGGCAGAAAATTCATAGCGGTCAAGGCCACTTATTCAGAAGAGAGGTGAGAGAAGGAAAGCCAACTGATGGCAACCGAAGATGTGTCTGTTAGGACAGCCCTACCACCAAAAGGAGTCAGGAGGATAGTTTCTCTTGGCTCTTTTTGTTTACAAAAATTTGAGATGGCAATAATGTCAATAACATCATGATTGGAGGAATGAATGATGAGGCAAGGAGTTTTAGTTTATGATGAGAGGTCAGATCGGATGGACATTCGTTTCGGTTTGGAAGAATACTATGGCGATTTGCACTGCGGCACCACTATGGATGTTTTTATCCGTAACCGATGGGTTCCCACTAGAATTGAGATGGCAGATGATTGGTACTTGGTTGGAATCAAAACGGATACCCTGACAGGCCTGCGAGTCCGGATCTAGTTTGTAGACTGAAGTAACTTTATATAATTTCATATAGAGAAAAAAGACGGCTTCTTTATCAAAGAGAGGCCGTCTTTTTCCATAGGATATGTTTGGAAGGAGAATTTGCTATGAAATGCCTGCTCAAATACCAGTGGGTCAAGTTGCTCAGAGCCCACTTGCCACAGGGCAAGGGGGTAATGGGCCACTGGGCCAGACTGGCAGCACGAGCGGCATTTCGTAAAGGCGAGGCGCATTACTGTAGATATGCTAATCCGGTATCAGCTGGTATGTGGTCCGGCGGGATCGTTGGCCTAAAAAGCATTCTCGGAGTGAAAAGCAAGGCGGCGGCTCTGCAGATACTAGATGACTTAAAACGCTTGGGCTATATTGATTACACACTGGACCCATCCACGAAGAAATTAGAATATACCATCAAGGACTGGGTACTCCAGTGTTCCGGCGCCGAGTGCATGAACGGCGCTGTATATACCACAGAAGGCTATGGCTTTCTCTGTCTCCCCCGCAGCGTGACACAGCGGCTGGCAGAGCAGCAATATCAATTTGAAGAGGCAGACGCATGGCTGGATCTCTGGTGCCACACAGTTTGGCGGGATCCGCGCAATGCGTTTTCTTTTTTAGCGCCGGTCATCCAATACGGCTCTTACGGCGCTGCACTGACTTTGGAAACCTTGGGACAGCGCTGGGGTTGGGAAAAGACAAAGGTATGGAGATTTTTTCAAAAGCATGGGGATGTCTTCGCTCTGTACCGTTTGCCCGGCTCCTTCGGCTGCCTCATTTTTAATAAACTGTATCCCACAGGTGCAGAGGTTTCAATGCCGGTATCTGCGGACATTGAACGCATAATCGGCAAAATGCGCATAATGGCAGGGAATACACATATTGCAGGAACAGATCATGTCCGGCTTAATAAGATGATCCTTTGGTTCAGCCGGCAGATCATCGCACAGGATGACAAAGATGTGTTGGAAACTGAAGCGCAAAATCGCGTTGCACTTTCCGCCCCTATATTACGCGCGTATCTTTCTCTGTGTTGGAATTGTAAGAATTGTAGTTATGACTGCGGGAATGTAGATATACCTCCCGTACTGTTACGAACCATACGAGGGCCTTGTGCCCTAATTTTTGAACAAGCAAAGGAGAATTCCCATGAGCAAACAGAACGAAACCAGCGCCAAGGCGCTTTACGAACAGCAAGAGCAGCAGATTTCCACCCAGTCCGATGCCTTTATCCGTCTCCTGACGCAAAGAGGCATTCTGGAGGACCGCCAGATTGATGACGAGCGGATTCGTCAGGCGCAGAAAGAGAAAAAGCGCAATATGTATCACAACACGCAGCTGCTTCTGGAACAGTACCGGAATATCGCCTGGGCGCTGGAATGCTTCCCAGATACCGTGGCAGAAGAACTTGACCATCCCTTTGAGGGACTGGATTTCCTTTTGGAGAAGATGGATCTGGAGATGGGTATGGGCAACAAGAAGCTGGAAAGCCGGCTGGAGAGCGTTCGCAAATCCCGTCTGTTATTAGACCGGGTCAACGAAGCTTTGAGCGTCCTGAAGAAAAAACCGGACAACGGCGCCAAAATGTATGAACTCATCTATCTGACCTATCTTGCTCCGGATAAACTGTGCCATACAGACCTCCTCTACCGGCTGGATATCTCATCCCGCCACTATTATCGTCTTCGCCAGCAGGCTATCACGATTCTATCCATCCGCCTGTGGTCCGCACCGGCCAGTGAGGTGGATTCCTGGCTGGAGGTGTTGACGTTGCTGGAAAATCTGTGAGTGAAAATGAAAAGGCGCAAAAATGGCGGAAAATTGGCAAGGTGTGCGCCGATGACATGGAAACGAAAAAAAGCTATACTGGTATTGTCCAATAGTGGGCCGGGCGGAAAAACGCTGTTTCTGGAAGCAATCATGCTTTTGAGAGACGGCGTTTTTTGCTGCTCGGAGAACAAAAACAGGAGGTAAAGACATGTCAAATCAACTTCTTTCCGCTAAACACCGTCTTCACAGTGCCTATTGGTCTATGGTGGGCATTGCCAGCGCCATGATTCTGTCGCTGCAGCCGGTAATGGCGGAGACCATTTGGGATCGATTTTCCACTATCATGCAGGACATCTACGGCCAGCTTGTTGCCATCAGTACCATAGTAGCGGTAACTGTCGCAGCGATTGCGCTCATTGTCCGGATGGTATCCCGTAATCAGCGGGCGGTGGATGAGGCAACCAGCTGGTTGAAACGCATCGTTATAACCTGGATTGTCCTGAACACTCTGGGCTTTATCGTGGCGTACCTGCAGCCCCTCATTGCCGGTGGACAGTATACCCAGCCCTAAGAAGAATCACGAAACAACTGAACGGAGGTGAGAGGTTATCTTAGATTGGATTTTTGAAGGGATTATCTCATGGGTAGCCAGCATAGCCTCCCAGCTGATGGATGCCGTATCCGGATTATTCCTGAATGCACTGGGGACGGATATGGTCACCATGGAAGAATACTTTCCCTTTGTCTCAAAGGCATTTGATGTGATGCAGTATACTGCATGGGCGATTTTGTTTCTCATCACGGTCTGGCAGCTTTTTCGGGTTTTTGGCGGACCGATAACAGAAGCGGAAGAACCATGGCAGCTTGTTGCCCGCAGCGCGCTATTTGCGTTGCTTATTGGCTTTGCAAAGCCAATCTTCACCATTGCGCTGGATATTGCCAGAGCGCCGTATACAGCTCTCATGGATCTTACCATGACAGCGGAGGATTTCACTTTTGCCGGTTTGGAGCAGGTGCTTTCCAACGGTTTGACCTCTATTGTGGCGGCTATTTCGATTGTTGGTGCCATCTTGGTCCTGATTCTGGAAATATCTTTGGGTTGGAACTACTTCAAACTCCTGCTGGAAACAGTTGAGAGATACATTGTAGTGGGTGTACTGTGCTACACAAGCCCGCTGGCTTATGCGATGGGTGGCTCTAAAGCAACCAATCAGGTATTCAAAAGCTGGTGCAGGATGGTGGGCTCTCAGCTCCTTTTGCTGGTACTCAATGTCTGGTTTCTCCGGGCATTCAACAGTTCTGTGGGACAGTTCATTGGAAATGGCGGCGCCTTGTCTACTGGACAGGGATCTATCTTTCTTTGGTTGTTCTGCGCACTGGCTTTCTTAAAAACGGCACAAAAGTTTGACAGCTATCTAGCAGCATTGGGCCTGAATGTGGCACAGACTGGTTCCAGCATGGGTATGGAAATCATGATGGCGGCGCGTGTGCTCAGTGGTGCGGGCAATTCTGTGAGAAGTGCCGGTAGTGTATTTCGTGGCAGCACATCCGCAGCGGCAGGCGGTACACCAGCAGCTGGATTTGCCGCAGGTTTTGCCAGCAAGTTCAGAGGTAACAGCTATGTGCGGGACGCTGTTGTAGAAGGCGGCACCCGTATGGGTATGGGTGGCAGTGTTGGTTTTGTGGGCCGCGTCTTTGGAGGAATGGCCGCAAGGAACGGTGCAACGCTCACAGCGGAATCGGTGGCTTCGGTAGCGGCCAAATCAGAAGCAGTCTCCGGCACCATCGCCGGGGATATCGCAGACCGCAGCCTTGGCAATTACATGCCGCAGATGGCTGGCCATAAACTGAAAAATACGCAGATCACCGGCGGGCATATCAGTACCACAGCTACGGGACCGGATGGAAAGTCCAGCAATGTAGAAATGTACAGCACTTCCCAGTTTGAGAAGCCTTCCGTTCCCCATTCTGTCGTGACAGCTGCGGACGGAAGTTCCTGGTATCAGGTTGCCAGTGGCGAAGGCCGGGGTGCCTTTTACGATGTACCTGAATTCACCGGCGGTTCGGAGGAGGCAGCACAGGTTGCTGCTACATTCCCGGGTGCAGCCGAAGGCACAAGTTTGCGGACAGTGGGCGATGGCGTGATCGAAGCGACTGGTGAGAACGGTAATACCCTTTGGTACAACAGTGCCTATTATGACGAACCGGATGCCCCTCATACAATTATGCAGTCATCCGGCGGTGTGGACTGGTACGCTATGCAGCAGCAGGCGGAAGCCCCCGTTTTTGAGCAGGGTGAAGCCGCAGCCGCCTACAACCGGGCCGCTTTTCAGGAATTTATGCCGGGCTATGAACAGCAGGTGTCTCATGTTGATGGTTCTCATCGTGAGGATGGACACTTTGAAGTGCGCCATGCAGATGGTTCTGGTACTGCGTTTTATGATACAGCGCGGTATGCTGCACCCCGTGGGGACTATCAGGTCTACGAGGATTCGCAGGGCCAGCAATGGTATGCGCTTCGCGGAGAGGCGGCAGTGGAACGCAAACCGGTTTACGAAAATGGGAAACCGGTCTACGACGGCGAAAGCGTCAAAACAGTTTCTGTGGAGACAGTACGTTACAAGAGTACTCCCAGTAGGTTTGGCGAGCCTAAACAGCGTGGGGACATTGATATTGCTCCACCCAAGAAGAAACGATAAGATAAAAGACGTAAGGCCGGGAGATATCAAATTTCCCGGTCTTCATTTTATCTTCCTATAAACAGGCTTTTACGAGGAGGTGAACACATGGCGGAGCCAGATAAGCGGCAGGTCGGCGAAGGTTCTGACAATTACGGCGAGGCCGCAAAACAAATGGCGAATGCCGCCAAGCAGGTTGGAAAAGAAAGTGCAAAACAGGCAGCTGCGGCAGGCTCCAAAGCGGTTGCCAACGCTTCTGCTGCAGTTGTTCAGGCAAGTGTAGAAGGCGGAAAAGCAGCAGCACAGATTGCTGCGGGTACCGCCGCAGGAGGCCCCTGGGGGGCCATTTTATCGGCAGCATGGGCGCTTCGCCATACGCTATTTAAAGTTTTGGTCTGTATTTGCCTGTTTTTTCTACTTATCATTGTTATGATTGTATCTTTACCGTCTATTATCCTCAATAGTGTATTTGGTCTAGATGGTACACCAGTGGACATGGAGAATCCTGTTACTATACAGGAGTCCTATAATGATATGGCGGCATCCATTTCCACCGCTGTGCAGGATGGTTACACACTCTCACTGGAAAAAGTTGAGCAGATCATTGCAGATGGCGGATATGATTATGATCTTTCAATGGAATCGCTTATCAATTATGCGCAGAGTTCTTCAGGTTATGATGTCAGCTACATATTAGCTGCCTACTCTGCATCTCTGGAGCAACAAAATACCAGTGAGGCGGATATGCTCTCAAAGCTGGATGCCGTAGCCGGAGAAATGTTTCCCGTCACTTCTGTAGAAAAAGAGGTAGAACTTACAGTACCGTTGACTTACAGCACCTATCGGGAGGTCACGGTAACGGTTGTAACATCTAGAAGTCAGACGGGAACTATCAACGGGGTGCCGCAATACCGTTATACCACAGAATCCAGGACGTATTATGAACCGGATGGCACGGTGACAACTACAGAGCCGGTAACGGTACCTGTTTACAATGCGGTGACTGTCTCCGTACCGGTTTACAGCGATGGAAGTATTTCCGGAATGCAGGACGCCACATACTATACGGCGGCCGGGGAAGAAACGCTGACGCCGGATACAGAGATAATCAAATATGTGGAATGCACCATCCATCCTTTTGATCAAAGCGTCATTCTGGACGCTTTTTCCATAGATCCAGACGCCACTTATGACCAGTTTCAAATTACCTACCGTGAGGCCATTCAGAACATGGCCAACGCACTGAAAATGACGCTGTACGGGACGCTAGGCAATGGAAATACGGTGGAACTAACGGATGCAGAGCTGATTGCCTTTGTCAACCGGCAAAATTGCAATGCCACACGAAAGCATATTTTAACCACGGCCCTGTCATTGGTGGGGAAAGTTCCTTATTTCTGGGGTGGAAAATCCGCCGCAGGGTGGAACGATGAATGGAACACACCCAAACTGGTTACTGCATCTGGATCCAGTACATCGGGAACGATACGGCCTTATGGCCTGGATTGTTCTGGTTTCACAGATTGGGTCTATAAAACCGCACTGGGGGTATCTCTTAATGACGGTACATGGAACCAATGGGATAATACCTACGCCATTACTGAAGAGGAATTACTGCCTGGTGATTTAGGCTTTATGGCAGAACCCGGAACGGTTCCGGTCAATCATGTGTTGATTTATGCAGGTAAAGGAGAAAATGGTGAACAGATGTGGGTTCACTGTGCCAGTGGCAGTGGTGTGGTACTCAACTCGCCGGACTATGTGACCCAGTACCGCCGGCCTTCCAATGTGGATTTTGAGGCTCCCGTTCCATCAACGTCAACAGGAACCGGCACCCGCCGGGGAAATCCGGCTGTTGCAGAGATTGCTCTGTCACAGGTAGGCAATGTTGGCGGCGAAATTTACTGGCGATGGTATGGATTCAACAGCAGGGTTGAATGGTGTGCGTGCTTTGTTTCCTGGTGTTATGCTCAGGCAGGTGCTTCTGAACCCAAATTTTCCGGGTGTACATCCGGCGGTATGGGCTGGTTTCAATCCCATGGGCAGTGGGCTGACCGGAATTACGCTGATATTGCGCCCGGCGATGCCATTTTCTTTGACTGGGATGGCTCAGGCGATGCGGACCATGTAGGCATTGTCGTGGGTGTGGAAAATGGAAGCGTATATACTGTGGAAGGAAACTCTTCAGGCGATATGTGCCGCTATAACAGCTATCCACTTGGAGGCTCGGTTATCCGAGGTTACGGGCTGATGCTCTGGAATTAACAAGGCAGGTGTGAAAATGGAAGAAAAAGAATACAGCAACGTATATGCAATACCGGCAAACTATACGGATTCAGGAAAGCTATTGGGTGGCATGATAGATACTAGAAACGCTATAGAGACAGTCTTACTTCTGGTGTTGTTGGGATACCCGGAACTTTTCCTGATCCCCATGCCCGGCACCATACGGATTGTAGTCATGACAGTGACCTTGCTGCCTTTGGCGGTGATTTCAGTGATGGGTGTGGACGGCGGTTCGTTGTTCCAGTATCTCGGTCACATCGTCCGTTTCTGGGTTCATCGGCGAAAACTGCATTTCAGGAGGATAGGATACCACTATGACCAAGCGCAAATCAAAAAGACAAGGAAGAAAAAGCGAAAAGCTTGAATTTGTGCAGGACTATCTCCCGATCAAGGACTTGAAAAACGGCATCATAGAAACAACGGACGGCCGGTATATCAAAATCCTGGAGGTAGACCCTATCAATTTTACACTTCGCTCCGATGAGGAGCAGTTTAATATTATTTCCAGCTTTGCAAGCTGGTTGAAAATATCACCCATGCGGCTCCAGTTCAAATCCATAACTCGAAAGGCGGATTCAGATAAGCACATTGCCATGGTTCGAAAGGAACTGGAACAGGAGGAAAACCCTCAGTGCCGTGAAATGGGTGAGGATTACATCAGGCTGATTAAGGATGTCGGCAGTCGGGAAGCGCTTACAAGGCGCTTCTTTTTAATTTTCCAATATGAGGCGGTGGGCCGGAATGAAAACGGAGATTACGCCAAAATTTATGGGATGCTCCAAACTGCGGAACAGAATGCCAGAGCGTATTTTTCCCAGTGCGGCAACAGCATTGTGCAGCCCAAAGACCCGGACGAAGCAACAGCGGAGATTCTGTATATGTTTTTCAACCGTCGTTCCTGTGTGGATGAGCCTTTTACCTCCCGTGTAGACCGGGTTGTGATAGACACCATGGCAGCTAGAAAAAAAGTAATTGGTGTGGACCCGGTTCCACATATCCGAATGGCTCATTTTCTGGCCCCCAGAGGGATTGATCTGACACACCGCAATTACATCATCATGGATGGGCTCTACTACTCTTTTTTATATATCCGCGCCAACGGTTTCCCAAACAGGGTGCGGGCCGGCTGGATGTCTTCCCTTATCAACGCAGGTGAAGGAATCGATGTGGATGTCCATCTGCGCCGGGAAAATCGCAGCAAGACTATCGACAAGGTGGCGCAGCGGATCCGGCTCAACAGGACCAAACTCAAGGGGATGCAGGATACCAGCACCGACTATGAGGAGCTGGCCAACTCCATCCAGGCAGGCTATTTTATTAAATCCGGTATTGCCAATTACAATGAGGATTTGTTTTACATGAGCGTTTTTGTGACGATATCGGCCAAAAGCTACGAGGAGTTGATGTGGCGCAAGCAGCAGATGACCGATTTACTCAAATCCATGGATATGTATGTGAGCGACTGCAGTTTCCAGCAGGAGGCAGCGCTGCAGTCGGTAATGCCGTTTCTGAAAATTCACCCGCAGCTGGAGAAAAAGGCACAGCGCAATGTACTCACCAGCGGGGCGGCCTCCACTTATATGTTCACCAGTTTTGAGATGTCAGATGATACGGGAGTCCTGCTGGGAGTGAACCGGCACAATAATTCTCTGTGCGTAGTGGACCTGTTCAATACCAAGATGCACAAAAACGCCAATCTGAATCTGCTCGGAACATCCGGTGCCGGAAAAACTTTCACCATGCAATTGTTGGCGCTTCGGATGCGGATGCGCGGGATCCAGTGCTTTATTTTGGCTCCCATCAAAGGACATGAGTTTCGCCGGGCCTGCAACAAAATTGGTGGAGAGTTCATTAAAATTGCCGCTGGCTCTCCTCACTGCATCAATGTCATGGAAATCCGGCATACCATTTCACCGGAGATGGAACTGATCGATGAGGTGGACTATGCCGAGATGGATTCTATGCTGGCAAGGAAAATCCAGCAGCTGATGACCTTCTTCGGCCTATTGGTGCCGGATATGTCCAATGAGGAAGAGCAAATGTTGGATGAAGCGCTCATCAAGACCTATGAGGATTTCGGGATTACCCATGACAATGCCTCAGTCTATGAGGATATGACAGCGTCCCCGCCGAAAATGAAAAGGATGCCGATACTGGGTGATCTACATAAACACTTGCAGGAAAACCCGATGACAGCAAGACTGGCAGCTATTGTCAGCCGTTTTGTAACAGGTTCTGCTCAGAGCTTCAATCAAGAAACGAATGTAAATCTGGATAACAAGTACATTGTTTTAGATTTGTCGGAACTGAAGGGAAAGCTCCTGCCGGTGGGAATGTTCATTGCACTGGATTATGTATGGGACAGGATCAAATCGGACCGTACCAAGCGCAAGGCCATTTTCATCGACGAGATCTGGCAGCTCATCGGTGCCAATTCCAACCGGATGGCGGCAGAATTCTGTTTGGAGATCTTCAAGGTCATTCGAGGCTTTGGCGGCGCGGCTGTTTCTGCTACACAGGACCTTTCTGATTTCTTCAGCCTGGAGGACGGCCGGTATGGCAGAGCTATCATCAACAACTCGAAGAATAAGATTATTTTGAACCTGGAGCCGGATGAGGCGGAGCACGTGCGGGAAACTCTCAAGCTCACTCGGACGGAGGTGCGGGCCATTACCCAGTTTGAACGTGGGGAGGCCCTCATCAGCTCCAACAACAATAAGGTTCCGGTAGTCATCAAGGCTTCTCAAATTGAGAAAGAGATGATTACCACGGACCGGGCCGAACTGGAGGCTATCCTTCGGGAACGGCAAAAAGAGAAAACGCATTCTGCTTAAAATGCGTTTTCCAAACAAAATACGCATAATCAGGAGGTGAATAGAATGCTGTTGAACGATGAGCAATATGTAATCAAATGGCTGTCCCAGTATGGAGCGCTGCCTAAAACACAGGTGCTGCGGCTATTGCGGGACAAATCGCCGGATACAGCGGAAAAAATCATCCGTAACCTCAAACGGGAACAGCGGATCGCCGATGTAGGTGATGGGTATTATCTGGGGCTAGATCATCTGTGCAAGCCGGATCAGCGCGTTATCCTTGCGGTCTGGGTGCTGCTGAAATTTATCGACTATGTGGACCCTATGGCGCATTATCCGGCCACCTATCCCTCACAAGTTTTCTTCCTGAAGGAAAATGTGGGATACGAAGTCGTTGTACTGTACAATGGAGAGCAGCATTTAACCAAATTACTGCAGCCACAGGATGAAGAAACAAAATATATTTTGGTTCTCCCCCATATTCAGATGGCTTCACAGTTGGTGCTGCCAAACGCTCCCTGTTTGTTTTCAACGGTAGAATTTCATGGCGAAGAGGAACCGGAGGTCTTGTTTTACTCAGAGGAGGTGTCACAGCATGGAAATGCCCCAATCTTTTGCCCAGACGCTGGCTAGGCTGGAGAGCCAGGTAAAGAAAATGAATACGTCACTTTCTAATACGAGACAACTTTTCGACTATGGAAACATGGAATTGACCTATGAAGTGGCGCTGCGTGTAGCGGATATTGCGGAGCGTACAGTTCTGCTGGCCCGGGCGTTGCCTGCTTGTACTGGGCACCCTTTGGCCGCTCAGGAGGTTGAAAATCTTATTCAGATCAATATACCTGTAGAAATCGGGTTTACGGCTGAGGGATGGTTTTCTGTGCGACTGCCTCTGCTTCTTCCCAAAAAGGCAGATGGATCGGCAGATTATATCCGTTCCTTCCTCTATCCAGCCATGCGGGATTTCTTTCGAGGAAAAGAACCGGTGCGCTATCACGACTGCGTGCTGGTTTACCGGCATGTTTACTCCAGACAGAGGCCAGAACGTCAGCGACGGGACCACGACAATATTGAAACCAATATGGTTTCCGATATTGTTGCGCTTTATACCATGGAAGACGATGGAGCCTCCTTTTGCCGCCATTACTACTGCAGCGCAGTCGGAGAGACGGAACGGACGGAGGTTTATGTGGTATCGGAGGAAGCGTTTCCCCAGTGGCTGAAAATAGAAAAAGAGATGCCGGAAAAGGGGGTGACACTCTATGATAACCATCAATGAGCCCATACAAAAGATATGTCAAAACGCCATGATTTTTCATCGTGAAAATGACACAGGTTTCCGAAAGCAGAAAAAGCCGGTCATATCAGGGCTTCCTGACTATTTTACTTGGGTAAAATCCGACAAAGAGAGCAGTCCTGTTGTCGGAAAGTTCCTTCATTCATGGATGTGAAGCAATGCTGACGTTGCGGCCCGGCAGTCAGGCGCATCGGCTTGTTTCGATTCTTTCAGTGGCAGGTGAATTTCCCATTCGTGCCCTTCATCTTCTGGGCAAAGAACGGGTACTGCGTGACCTTGTTCGGCGGTTGACGGGTTCTCAACGGATACGAAATCCAGATACGGGAGAGTATTTGGAAACGAAGCTTTTACAGCTGAATGGAAAGGGTGCTACGAAATCCATCCGGTTTTACAAGGGTGCTCTTCCCATACTGGAATGGCTTCATCCGGACGCATATCGGTATTACATGGAATCCTTTTGGGGGCATCGTTTTCCAGGCGATCAAGCACATCGGGACCGAAATCATCGAGTGGCAGAGACCTTGGCGCTCTGCGCGGGGGCTGGACTGGAGGTATTCCCCTACCGACTGCCAAAACTGCAGATGCGGGGAATACGGCAGATTGTTCCGTCCACACCCTCGCTGTATTTGGCTAGGGATCTCAAGAAAATTAACCCGGCGGAACAGAATAAGACAATGTTCACCCGTATGGTGGGAACGCTTTTCTACCCGGGCGGCTGTCATGCGGTCTACAATACGCGCAGCACAGCGATGAAGTGGAACGGCATGGGTGAATTTAAAGCTCTTCATAACCTGATTGAGGTTGTCCGTATGAATGCCGGCCTCCAACAAGTGGATACGGCCATTTTGCTGGGTGAGTCTGGTGAAACAGCGATTTCTACCCTGATGGAGTCTGAGCGAAGCCGCCGGCCGGAATTTCGTTTCGATGGGATTTACCGGCATGTGTATTTTATCCCAATGAACGAAGTCGGAATGCGCCGGTTGCGGATGTTAACTCTGCCAGACTGGAATGAAAAACTGCTGGACCTGCTGTTTGACCCTGACAGCAGATCTTATGGCAAAGGGGTCATGGAATACGACGCTCTTGTGGATGGCGTCATGGTTTTCTCGCATCTGGATGGCGATCTTGCCAGACTGATTCGTTTCCGCGAAGCTGCATATGCTCAGGCTGCCAGGCTTGAGGTATTGTGCTTTCCGGACCAGGTGCCCCTCCTCCGGGAATATCTGGACCCACCTGTCAGACTAAAGACCATCGACATGAACTCGGTGGAGGAAGCGTTGGGTCTGAATGGGAGGAGTGCATTTGAATGACAAAACAAGAAAAATCGGTATTGTGATGGCCGCCATATTGGGACTTGCCGCATTGCTGTATTTGGGCGGGTTACTTGGTCAGCTGATGGAAAACTACGCAGCATGGCAAAACGAAGGCGGGATGGCCGGGCAGGCTACGATTGCTTCCGTAAACTGGAATCCAGCTGCCTGTTACCGCAGTGCTTTCAGCCTATCCGGATTGAAAGGCATTGGTATCCTGCTTTTAGTTGGTGGAGCGGTTACAGCCTATGTAAAACTCCATGACCGGTTTGGCGGGAAGAACATGGATCCCCGTGGCTTCACGCTCAGTAAAGACGGCACCTATGGTACCGCTTCATGGATGGATGACAAAGAGCTGAAAGAAGTGCTGGAAGTCAAATCCCTCTCGCAGGCGGACAGCATCATTCTGGGTGAACGAAAAGGCTGCGCCGTCTGTTTGCCAATCAATACCAGACTGAACCGGCACATTGCCGTATTTGGAGCTTCGGGCACCATGAAATCCAGAGGTGTGATCCGCCCGGCACTATTCAACATCATCAAACGCGGAGAATCCGCAATCATCACGGACAGCAAAGCAGAACTCTATGCGGATACAGCAGAACTGTTCCGGAAAAACGGGTATGAGGTTAAGGTGTTCAACCTGGTCAATCCACAGCATGGTGATTCCTGGAACTGTATGTCCGACTTGGGCGGGGATACGCTCCTCGCCCAAGTGCTGACCAATGTTATCATTGGCAATACCAGTGAGGGCAAGGGCGACCACTTCTGGGATAACGGAGAGGGAAACCTACTCAAGGCATTGATTCTGTATGTGGATTTGGACCGCAGCCGCAGTCTGGAGAGCAAGAATCTGGCTTCTGTTTACCAAATGCTGGTTCAGAATAGTGAACGTCAGCTCACGGCACTCTTTGAAAAACTACCGTTGGACCATCCGGCCAGAGCCCCCTATAACCTGTTTGCTCAGGCCAGCGATACGGTTCGGGCGGGCATTGTACTGGGTCTGGGAACCCGGCTGCAGGTACTGCAAAATGAGGCGGTCCGGCGTATCATCAGCCGCAGCGAGATTGATCTCACTGCGCCTGGCCGTCGGAAATGTGCCTATTTTGTGATACTCAGCGATCAGGATACCACCATGGCTTTTCTATCATCGCTGTTCTTCTCGTTCCTGTTTATCAAATTGGTTCGTTATGCGGACAGCACACCGGAAATGCGGTGCGCAGTGCCGGTAAATCTCATCTTGGATGAGTTCAACAATATTGGTAAGCTGGGTGGCGCGGCGGACGGTTCTGATTTTACGCGCACACTCTCCGTTATCCGCAGCCGGCGGATTTTTGTGATGCTGGCGGTCCAGAGCCTGGGCCAGCTGCAAAACCGGTATCCGAACAACTTGTGGTCGGAGATCATCGGTAATACAGACATTCAGCTGATGCTGGGCTGTACTGATGATGTCAGTGCTGAATACTTTTCAGCCCGCAGCGGCGACATGAGCATTCAGATCAATTCAACGATGACGGTGCGGCAAACCATTGCCGTGGCACAGGTGATTCCCCAGTACCGGCAAACGCAGGGCCAGGGAAAGCGCCGGCTGCTCACACCGGATGAGGTCCTCCGGCTCCCCAACGAGGAGCTCTTGGTCATCATCCGCGGTCACAATCTGCTTAAACTCAACAAACTGGATTATACGCAGCTGCCCATGTCCAAAGAGATTGTTCGCACCAGTATCATGGATTATACCCCTGCGGGAGATTTCACTTCGGTACCACAACCGGAACCGGTACATCCCCCGGAGGAAAAAACACTAGTCAAAAAGCGGCGGAGCTTGTACAGCTCAGCACAGCCGCCGAGTGAATTTTAGAAGGAGGATTACAATATGCCTACTAAGACTATAGAAGAAGGAATGGAGATGGATCAGCAGGTGCCAGACACCTCCATTTCCCAGACTGAAACAGAAATCCTGCCGGATGAGGTATCCCTGTCTGAAGAGACGCCCGTCCCGACGGATGAATCCCCAAATCTCCAGACTGATTTGGAAAGTGGCCCAGAGTCGGAGAATTCAGATGAAGACGACGCCGAAGAGAGCAATTTAACGCTCTCTCCCCAGACTGATTCTGAATCGGAGGAAAATGCTTTGAAAAAGGGCACAAAAGCCCGCCGAACGAGAAAGGCCAGCGCCAAAAAATCTGAGTCTGGTACAGAGAATGAAAATACAGCAGCTCCGGAGAATGAAGGCGTCGAGCCGGCCCCTTCTCCTCGCCGTCGGCGCACTCCTGTCAGACCGGTTTCCTCAGTGGTAGCAATTGATGAGCGACTGGGCGTAGAAACCGATGCAGATAAAGCTCGGGATGCCCTGTTGGACCTGGTAGAGTCCATGAAAACCAAACGCATTCTCACCGGTACCATCCAAGGCGTAGAACGGCCGTCGGACAACCCTTCCCGTTCTCTCGCAGTCCTCTACCATGGTGACTTCAAAATCATGATTCCCGCAGAGGAGGCGGTAGAACCGCCTGAGGACTTCCGTGGGCGTATGCCGGAGGATGTGCTGCACTATATGCTGACCAAACGGCTTGGTGCAGAGGTGGATTACATTATCAAGGGCATTGACGGGAAAGCCGGTATTGCAGCAGCCAGTCGTTTGGAAGCCATGGCGGCCAAGCGCAAAGAGTATTATTTCGGTACAGACCGGGAGGGCAATAACCTTCTCTATGAGGGGATTTGCGCGGAAGGCCGGGTTGTATCCGTCATCCGGGCAGGCATTTTTGTGGATTTGTTTGGTGTGGAGACTTATATCCCCCTGCGGGAACTGAGTTACCAGCGCATGATGGATGCCAGTTCCAGTTTCCAGCCGGGACAGCGTATTCTGGTGAAGATCCTGAGTATTGACCGCAGTGACCGCAACCACATCCGTGTCAGCGCTTCCATCAAGCAAGCGGGAGAAAACCCCTACGAAAAAGCTTTGCGGCGCTATTCCATCGGGAACCGGTATGTAGGCACTGTGAGTATGGTGGACACAACCGGCGTTTTTGTTGCCCTGGATGGTGGTATCGACTGCCTGTGCAGCTACCCAAAGCGGGGACGCCCGCCTAGAGGCGCACGGGTTACGGTTCGCATTCTGGGCATCAATCATGACAGCAACCGAATCTGGGGCGCCATTACCCATATCGCAACGCCTCGCTGAGAAAGGAGGAGAAATTTTGGATCATTACGCACTCAGTCAGGAAGAACAGTACCGCCGCAGGCAGATTGCCGAACAGGCGCGTCAGATGATTCTGCAGCATCTTCCAGTAGAGGATCAAGATGAAACATCACTGACCACCTACTACCGGGAATACTATATGCAGATTTCGTTTTCATCGCTGCATCCGCTGGTGGTTATCTGTCTGGCCAAATCAATTCCGAACCCGGACAGCACCAAAAAACGGCAGATGGTCAATCGGTTGAATTTGAACAGCGTTCTGGGCAGCCATGCCATCAATCAGGAGGTGGGTTGCTATTCTTATCGTTCTACCCATTGGCTGGATACCGAACTGACAGCCGAAAGGTTTTTTGAAATGCTGGACCGTTGCGCGGACGAAGCAGATCGGGGCTATATCAGACTGAAAGCGAGCTGACAGTCCCAGTTGTAAATCTCAGGGCCTCCTTGTGTAATTTAACAAGAATACAAAAGGAGGACGCAGTATGAAGCAAATTTTCATTGGTATATTGGTTTGTGTGGTTATGTTACTAAGCGCCTGTGAGGCGCAGCAGCCGGAACCCGTTGGATCCCAAACACTCTCAGTGCCATCGGGTGAAGAACATAAGGAGGACAAAACCGTATCGTCTGTTTCAAGGTCAGAATCTTCAAAACTGGATACAACTTCAGATGAAAAATTACAGAGTGATCCGAAAGAACCTTCGTCATCCCCGGAAACACAAACTGAAAATACCACCACGCCGGCTGTTTCGCCAAAGCCGTCCGAAACACCGGATTCCACCCATCAGCCCCAAACAGCTCCACCGGCTGTTTCAAAAAGCCCAGAACCCCTTCCAGCTTCGCCTTCAGAAACAGAGGCGCCGCCTGCGGCGGAATCCTATCCCACCTCAGAACCTGAACCGGAACAAAATTCGGAACACTCCGTTGAGCAAGATTTCGATATCAATTTTTGGGTCAGTTATGCACGGGATTATGGGCAAAGCCTGGGATTAAACTACGACAGTACCGCTACAGATTGCTGGGATAACCCGATCATTGCCAGTGGCAGGTCCTTGTACCTGGAACGTGACATTAAATCCAGGCTGGAGCTGTATGCAGCCGACGGCATGACATATTTTTGTGTGTGGGCGCAGTCAAGAAGTGATGGGAGTTATGACCTTTATATTGGCTACGCTTAAAAATTCAGTGCAGGAGAAGGCGCATCGGAAACGATGCGCTTTTTTTCTGCCCAAATTGAAGGAGGAAATATTTATGAAGTGCAAATGGTTTAAGAAAGGCCTTTCCGCACTGCTGTCGATGGCTATGTGCTTTACGACACTACTGTCTATCAGTACGCCGGTTCTCGCGGCGACGCAGGTAGATGCTTACATGGTTGACTATCCCCGGTCTGGGGACGCCAACTACTCCACAACCAGTTGGGGCCATGGCGCAGCTCAGCTTATGAGCGGTTGGTCCCAGCAAGGGCATAATTACACAACGGTTCACAGCATTGGTACCTTCAATGGTCAGGTAGCTTACTGTATTGAGCCGGGAGTAGGGCAACATTCCGGGGACACCCTGACGGGCCAAGATGAATCCTACTGGGAAAACTATCCGGCCAGCAACAACGTCACGATTTCACCGGATACGGTAAAACTTCTTCTGGGGCGGATTATGCAGTATGGGTATCAGGGGAATGTTTCTACCTCCTGGCTTTCTCAGAATCCAGAAGATGCGGATAAGCTGAGCCATGCTGTAGCAACCCAGATTCTGGTATGGGAGACTATCGTTGGTGAAAGGGATGCGTCCTTTAACAAGATTAATCCCGCTGATTATGGCGCCGATGCGGTTCTCGATTATATAAGGGAAGATCATCCTCTGCGCAGTCAGATCATGTCTCACTATGATTCCATGGTGGCCAGCGTGCAAAATCACACCAAGGTTCCCAGCTTTTGTGCCAGAAGCTTGGGCAGCGCCAGTTCCTATGAGATGAAATATGATGGAAACGGGTACAGTGTGACGCTGACGGATACAAATGGCGTTCTGTCCAACTATTCCTTCAGCTCTTCAGAGCCCGGTGTCCGGTTCTCTCAAAATGGAAATCAGCTGACTATCACGGCGGATGAGCCGGTACTCGGCACCATTCAGGTTTCCGCCTCGAAAACAGGCGGTACTAGAGCGGGCCTTGTCACATGGACAGATGGAAACAAAGGTCAGGGCGGCATTCAGGATATGATTACCTACGGGGAAACCGTGTCCGATCCAATCAATGCCTATCTTTTGCTGGAGATGGAAGCGGTTGGAACCATGCACCTGATAAAAACCAGTGAGGATGGCGTGGTTTCCGGTATTCCCTTTACCATCACGGGGAATGGGATTTCCAAAAATGTTGTGACCGGTGCAGACGGAACCATTGATGTTTCCGATTTGATTGCCGGCACTTATACCGTAACCGAACAGAGTATCGATCGGTATGAGCCGCAGGAGTCTCAGGAAGTTACTATCGTAGGCGGCCAAACTACCACCGTGACGTTTAACAACACGCTGAAGCGTGGTTCTCTGGAGGTTGTGAAAAGCTCCGAGGATAATTTTGTCGAAGGAGTCACCTTCCACCTTTATGGCACTTCGCTGGCTGGACTTGCGGTAGATGAGTACGCTGTCACCGATGAAAATGGTGTGGCTCGTTTTGAGAATGTTCTGATCAGCGGCGAAAACCAGTATACCGTCGAAGAGGTGGATACCGCTATCCGTTATGTTATTCCCGATGCACAGACCGTTTCAATCCAATGGGATCAGGTGGCTGAACGCAGCTTCCACAATATCCTCAAGAAATTCACCGTAACAGTTACAAAGACGGATTCTGAAACCGGCGAACCGCAGGGTGATGCTTCTCTGGCTGGAGCCAAGTATGGTATTTATAAGGGCGGAGAGCTGAAAGACGTCTATTATACGGATGAAAACGGCCAGTTCACTACTAAAGAATACATCTGTGATACCGACTGGACTGTACAGGAAATTGAACCGTCAGAAGGCTACCTTCTGGATACAACGGTCCACCCTGTAGGGGCCGATCCGGCGCTTTACGTCATTGAACATAATACGACTTCAAATGATGTTACGGAAGATGTTATCAAAGGCAATATCCGGTTGATTAAGCACATCGATGCAGAAGATGAGGATGTGGAAACCGTTCCGGAGGAGAGTATCGAAGAAACGGAACCCAGCAGTGTTGAGGAAGAACAGACAGAAGCGGGTTCCACTTCATCTGAAGAAACAGTATCACAGGATTTGGAGAACGCTCTTTCTTCTACCACTGATACAGATGAAGATGTAGAAACAGTTGAAACCTCGGAAACACAGGATGTACCTCAAACTGAAACAGAACCCGAAGACAACTTGGCTCCTGAGCCGGTAGACCCGGGAGATATAGAAGCTTCTGGTGGTGAAGGTATCATTGAGCAGCCGGAGGAAGGCGCGGTCTTCGAGGTTTACCTTGCCAGCGCGGGCAGCTATGACGCAGCCAAAGAAAGTGAGCGCGATCTGCTGGTGACCGATGCAGATGGCATTGCCATTTCCAAGGACCTCCCCTATGGTTTGTATCGGGTACATCAGGTGGAGGGTATGGACGGACAGGCTTTTGTTCCGGACTTTACCGTATATATCAGCACTCATGGCCAGACCTACAGTTATATTCTCAATAACCAAACGATGAGCAGCTTTATCCGGGTGGAAAAACATGATGCCGAGACGGGGAAAATCATCCCGGCTGCTGGTGTTGGTTTCCAGATTCGAGATCTGTCCACGGGAGAACTGGTTTCTCAGACGGTTTACTATCCTTCCCCTGTGACCATCACCACGTTCTACACTGATGACAGCGGTACCCTGATGCTGCCGAACGAACTGCCATGGGGCTCCTATGAACTGATTGAAGTGGAAACCTGTTATGGTTATGTATTGGACTCTGAGCCGGTTCCCTTTACAGTAGATGGAAGCAGCGATGTGGTTACGGTGACCAAGAGCAATATGCCGCAAAAAGGCATCATCCACATCAAGAAGACTGGTGAAATCTTTTCCAGCGTAGCTCATGAGGATGACCTGTATCAGCCGGTTTATGAAGTTGCCGGCTTAGAAGGCGCTACCTATACCATCACGGCCAAGGAAGACATTGTGACGCCGGACGGTACGGTGCGCTATACCGCTGGAGAGGTCGTAGATACCATCACCACCGGGCCGGATGGCGCCGCCTCCAGTAAGGAACTTTACCTTGGTTCGTATTTGGTGACAGAAGTCGAATCGCCCAACGGTATGACGCTCAATAAGGAGCCTCAGACGGTAGAACTGGTCTATGCAGGCCAAGAGGTTGAACTGACGGAAACCTCCGCCAGCTTCTACAACGAACGGCAGCATGTGTCTATTTCTTTGGAAAAATTCATGGAGACGGACGAACTGTTCGGTATCGGCAGCAATGGTGAGGTTACCAATGTCACCTTCGGGCTGTATGCGGCGGAAACTCTGACCGCAGCTGACGGCAGTGAAATCCCGGCGGATGGTCTGATTGAGGTTATAGCAGTCCATGCGGACGGCACGGCTTCTTGTCAAAGTGATTTACCTCTGGGCAGTTACTATCTGCAGGAAATCGCCACAGATTCTCATTACCTGCTGACAGACGAGAAGTTTCCTGTGACCTTTGAATATGCCGGGCAGGATGTTCCCGTGGTGGAAATTGCTGCAAACAATGGAGAAGCCATCGTCAACGAGCTGAAGTATGGCTCTGTTTCAGGATTGAAAACAGGTGAAGACGGCGAAGCTCTGGAAGGTGCCCTGATTGGCCTGTTTGCGCCTGGTACAGAAGAATTCACAGAAGATACTGCCCTGATGACCGCTGTTTCTGCGGAGGATGGCTCCTTCCGGTTTGATAATGTCCCTGTGGGCAACTGGCTCCTGCGGGAAATCCAGCAGCCGGAAGGTTTCGTACTCAGTGAAGAACAATTCCCTGTGACGGTATCGGACGATGAGCAGGTTGTAGAAATCACCATTCAGAACGAACGAATCCGTGGTAATATCACCTTGACCAAATATGATGCGGACTTCCCCGAAAATAAGCTTACCGGCGCCATTTTTGAGGTCTATCGAGATAGTAATGGCAACGGGGTGCTGGATGATGAGGACGAACTGATTGGCGAGATGGAAGAAACCTCTGAAGGCGTGTACTGGATGGAGGACCTGATTTATGACGGGTACTTTGTCAAAGAGAAGGTTGCGCCGGAGGGCTTCGTTCTGGATGAAAACGCCTATTACGTTTTCATTGACACCGATGGGGAGACCTATGAGGTGGAGAACGAGGCTGGAAAGGGTTTCCTCAACGAGGCTATGAAAGGCTCGCTCAAGATTGTAAAAACCACAGATGACGGAAAAGTAGAAGGTTTTGCTTTCCGCGTGCAGGGTACCAACGGCTATGACATGACTTTTACCACGGACGCCAACGGTGAGATTTTCATTGAGGATCTCCGCGTCGGCGAATATGTGGTGACAGAATTGGAAAACGAGGCCAGTGAAGGTTATAAGATTGCTGACCCTGTGACTGTGACGCTGGTTGCTGATGAAACATTGACGGTCAATGTCCACAACAATAAGATTACGGTGGATGTACCTAAGACTGGTGATGATTCTCCGCTGATGCTTTGGCTGGCATTGACAGCGATCGGTGCGGTTGGAGTAACCGGCTCCGCTATCTTCTACTTCAAGAAGATCCGTGGTTCTAGAAAACGCAAGACAAATATGTAAAGAACGGGATGGGGCGCTGCTGATGGCAGCGTCCTTCCTCTTATTTGGGAGGCCAGTATGAAGAGAAACCATGGGAAAAACCTGCATCCAAGACCAAGAAACCGAGAATGGAAGACGCGTAAATCCGAGATAGATACTGAAAAGGGTTGCCAGCATATATGGTCTGAAGGAGTTTGCCCTAAATGCGGGATTTCATTCGATGCGGTGCAGGCAAATCAAGCAAAAAAGGAGTCAAAGAAATGAAACAACATACCAGACGGAAAAGGAAAACGGCGGCCATTGCCGCAGTGCTGTGTGCCATGCTGCTTTCTGCCGGCACTGTCTATGCCGATACGGACGGGACAGAAATTCAGGTGGAGCAGCCCTCGCAACTGGAAATTCAGCTTGGCCCTGCGTGGGCGGGTGTGGAATTCCAGCTTCGGATGGACGCTGGGATCTACCCCGGTGTCATTACCGTAGATGAAACCGGCGTGCTTCGCACAGAGATTGGAGGCAGCACCTCATATATTCTTTCCAGTATGAATTCTTCTGTTGCAGTTCCAACTCCGGACGAAACTACGCAGGCCCCTGCCACAACAGAGCCGAGTTCGGAAGCATTGGAACTTGCACCGGAGTCTTGGCAATCCGTAGACAATCCTTCAGATGAAGTGCGGGAACAGGAGCCCGAAGCAGAGGTTGCAGGAATCCCCATTCAGCATCTTATCCTCTTTGGAGGTGGGTTACTGTTAGCTATCGGAAGTCTGATTGCACTGCGCATTGTCAAAAACCGCAATACCGACAGCCGCAACAGCTACGATGATGACAACGAGGATCTCCCAAACTGATTCGGAAAATGCAAAAGCAAAAATATTCAGAATGATTTTTTGAATAAATACAAAAATATTCCTAAAAGTATTGACAACGAATGCGCTGTGTGCTATGATAAGACCGTGGCAGGGGCTTGCGCTCAGGCTTTCAGTACTTCGGAAGAGCTCCCGGAGTCAGACCTTCCCCGCGGGAAGGGAACTGTTACGGATTTTGCGCACAGAGCGATCCATACGGCGCAAGCCACATCTGAAAGTTACGGCCGGAAGGCTGCTTGGACGATCAACAAGATGCTGGAGATGATTTGGAACATCTCCTTTGCCGTCTTGCGTTTCCTTGCAGTTTTCCGGCCTTTTTATATTTTACAGGCGGAGGTGAAACTGAATGAAACGGAAAAAGAAGAAAGGAATCAACCCGTCCGGCATGCGCTGTCCTTATTGCGGTAAACCCCTGATTCTGCGCAGCGCGGATGGTATTTATCATGAAAACCCTAGAAACACCATGCTTTATGTCTGCAAGGATTATCCTCAGTGTGACACCTATGTGCGAACCCATCCCGGCACATCCGTACCGGTAGGAACGCCGGCCAATCGGGAACTGCGTGCTCTGCGCAATGAGGCGCACCGGTATTTTGATCAGCTCTACCGCAGCGGGATGATGAACAAACAGGATGCCTATCTTTGGCTGGCGGATTTCCTGCAGGTCCCCCTCTCTCAGGCACATATAGGATATCTGGGCGAATATTACTGTAAGCAAGTAATTGCAGCCAGTCAGGAGCTGCTGAAAAATCGGATCCGGCGCAGATGTTGCGGTTCGCAGGCCTTTCAAGGAGGTGCGGCAGCCTCATGAAACTAACCGAGAAGCAGCGTCAGCTGGTCGCAGACAATATGGGTCTCGTGGGAAAGGTCATCAAAGATAAGGTTCATAACCCAAATCAGCTGGGAATCTATGCCTATGATGATATTTTTCAAATTGGCTGTATCGGCCTATGCAAGGCAGCAGTAACTGACATGGGCGGCTGCTTTTCTACATACGCTTATCGGTTGATTTGGAACGAAATATGTAATGCCCTCGTCTACGCATCCCGGCGTTCCGCAGAGGAATTGCCAACGGATCCGGAAGTCATGGAATTCCCAGCTAGGTATGGAGAGGATGTATTTGAAGACAGTATAGAACTGCAAAACCTGCTGGATTCAGCAGAAAGTCAGGCAGAAGGTGTCATTGCGAAAGGCATTCGGGCTCTGCGCCTGATGGCTGATGGGTACACCTGTAGGGAGATTGGTGGACAGATGGGCGCCAGCGCGAACAATGTTACCGCCTGGATCTCAAAAGCACGAAAATATTTAAAATCCAATCCAGAGCTTATGGAACTGAAGAATACAACTTTATAAAGACGAATTTGGCGCCTTCCTTTTTAGGAGGGCGCCGCTTTTTTTGTTTATGACAGGGAGGTCGAGGATTATGCCGATTCCATTTTACCGCTGCGAACTGTGCAACAGGGAGTATCCTGCAGAAGAAGAGGCTATAGCCTGTGAAAAAAGCCATCTGCAGGTGGTTTCTGTGCGCATCAAGCAGTATTCCATATGGAAGCATCCGTTTATGCTGGAAGTAACATTTGAGGATGGTTCCGTTAAAGATTACATTGCTGATCATATGCACTGAGGAGGATGAGATGAAAATGATTAAGAAAACGATGCGTTTCCTGAGCGTTCCTCTCCTGTGCGGCTTGGGTGTATTTCTTCTTTTCCGGTTTGTCTTGTTTCTTGGTTATGTGCCCTCCGCTTCCATGGAGCCTACCATATCCACAGATAGCTTGATTATCGGGAACCGTTTCTATGGAGAACTGCAGCGAGGCGATATTGTTATCTTTGAAAGAAATGGCACTTGTCTGGTGAAGCGCATTGCAGCGATTCCCGGCGATACAGTCTATCTAGACGATCAAACACATACCGTCTCCGTGAATGTGAAGACTGAGAATGCTACCCGTGTGTTGGAGATCCCGGAAGACAGCTATTTCATGCTGGGAGATAATGCGGCGGTTTCGATTGACAGCCGGTATTGGGAAAATCCTTTTATATCAAAGGATGATGTTCAGGCAAGAGTGATTTTATCTGAATAGTGCTCTTACTTTGCAAAAAATAGTTTTTGCGTCCATGAAGCCATCTATTCGCTTACAAACTCAATATCGCCATTGTTATTTGTAACATTCAGTTTTTTTGCGCCTCCTTCTTTAGATGCGGGCAGATTGTTTTCTTTCTATGAGTGACAGCCTACACACCACGGATGGAAAAGCAAGGCTTTTTTCAAAAAATTTGTTAAAAATCCACCCTTAATTCTTCTTGAAGCTGTTGTAAAAATATCTCGGCGACACGCGAAAACACCTGATATTTCTTCCATACGATACAAAGACCCGCTTCCAAAGCAGGAGTAAGCGGGCGGAAACAAAGATTGCTGTTTCCACTTGTATTTACTAACTTGTCTAAGGCAATCGCATAGCCCAGCCCTTTTCTGACAAAATGGGAAGCATTATAAATCAAATCATAGTTTGCCACAATGTTTAGCTTGGAAAAATCCATTTTCAGCCAGCTTGACATTTCACTGCTGGAGGACACCTGATGGGATAAAATTAAAGGCTTATCCCACAAATCCTCCGGGCATATCGCTTCCTGTGCGGCTAACGGACTGTCTTTCCTCATTAAAACTCCCCACCGGTCTTTGAGAGGCAGACGCATATAATCATATTTTTCAATATCAACCGGTTCAATCAAAAGTCCAAAATCAATGAGTCCGTGATCCAACCGTTGCGTGACATGGTACGCATCGCCGCTGTAAATATGATACCGGATGGAATGTCCGTTCTCCTGTAAGTGTTCTGCTGCTTTTGCCATGAAAGAAATCGCGTCTGTCTCTCCGCTGCCGATATAAATATCTCCGCTGATATTTTGACCGGAGGATTTCATTTCCGCCTTTGTTTTTTCCAGCAGTTCCACCAATTCCTCAGCCCTTCTGCGTAAGAGCATACCATCCTCCGTTAAAGTGACTTTTTTACTTCCGCGAATGAGAAGTTGTTTTCCCAATTCTTCTTCCAACTCTTTGATCTGTCTGGAAAGAGGGGGCTGTGTCATATGTAGTGCCTGCGCCGCCTTGGTAATGCTTTCTTCTCTTGCTATCGTTAAAAAATATTGCAAAATCCGAATGTCCATAATAAATCCTCCTTTGTCTTGTATAGATTATATCGGATTTACTCATACCTTTCAAGTATGGGAAATTATTCTTTATATATATTTGATATTTCATTTCCTTACTCCTATAATGAAGAAGAAAGGAGGCGGGAACATGGCAGAGGCACACGACACATATGGAATCATTTTCCAAAATTTATTGGATGCCGGATGCGATACAGATACTACGAAACGGTGTATGGAGTTTGCCGAGGCAAAACAGTATGGCGACATACTTCCTCTGCTTTCGCAGCATAGAGAACACTTGCTCGGTGCGGTTCATAAAAGCCAACGACAGATTGATTGTCTTGATCATCTGGTTTACAGAATCAAAAATAAAAAAATTTAGGAGGAAACCGATATGAACATGAATTTTTATTTTTACAATCCTACAAAAATCCTTTTTGGAAGTGGAACGCTGAATCAGTTAGGAGAACAGAAACTGCCAGGAAAAAAAGTCCTTTTGCTGATGTCCTGCGGTAAATCCGCAAAGGTAAGCGGAGCTTATGACCGGACATTGGAACAGCTTCAGAAAGCAGGCGTGGCGGTTGCTGAATTTGCCAAAGTGATGGAAAACCCGGTGAAAGAAATGGTAATGGAAGGCGCTGCCTTTGCAAGAGAGAACGGCTGTGATTTTATCGTGGCTCTTGGCGGTGGTGCGGTGCTGGACTCCGCTGTGGCAATCGCGGCAATGGCGACCAATCCCGGCGACCTTTGGGATTATATAAATGGAGGAACCGGAAAAGGAAAACCTTTGGCGAATCCCGGCCTCCCGATTGTAACCATTACACTGACGGCCGGTACTGCTTCGGAAATAAACTGCTGGGGCGTGATCTCGAACCTGGATACAAAAGAAAAAATTGGATTTGGCGATCCGGCGCTGGTTCCCGTACTTGCTGTGGTAGACCCGGAACTGATGAAAACGGTGCCTTCCAAATATACGGCATTTCAGGGCTTTGACGCACTGTTCCACAACACAGAGGTCATGATGTCGAATGGAGTGAATATCCTAAGTGAAACCATCGCACTGTCTGCGATTGAAAATATTGCAAAATATCTTCCCCGTGCAGTGAAGGACGGAAATGATCTGGAAGCGAGGGAACATATCGCGTACGGCAGCACGATGGCCGGGATCGCCATGCAGCTTACTTCCACGACGGCACAGCACAGCATGGAACACGCCATGAGCGCCTACCATCATGATCTGCCTCATGGAGCCGGTTTGATTATGATCTCCAGGGCGTTTGCAGAGTATTTTGTGGAAAAACACGCCTGCGATGAACAGTTTATCAAGATGGCCCGCGTGATGGGAATCCCGGATGCAGAGAAACCGGAAGATTTTATTACCGCCCTGATGCAGCTTCAAAAGGACTGCGGGGTAGATGATCTGAAAATGAGCGACTATGGGATCGATAAGAATGAGTGCATGACGCTGGCGGTCAATGCCCGTGAAACCATGGGCGGCCTGTTCCTCGCCAACCCCTGCCCGATGTCGGATGAAGAATGTGCAGGTATCTTTGAAAAAGCATATCGGTAAAGAGGGGAAAAGGATGGATACAGAACAATATTTGAAGGATTTAAGACAGGGGTGTGCCGCCAGAGGCGGCTCAGAATTGCATCGGGGTATGCACCGGCTGGCGGAAGAAGCCATGCGTCTGACGGCGGAACTGAACGGCTCTTATCATTCCCCGGAGGAAAGAAGAACACTCTTTTCCAAAATTACAGGAAGAGCAGTGGATGATACGTTTTGCATCTTTCCCCCTTTTTATACCGAGTGCGGAAAAAATATTTTCATTGGTAAGAATGTATTTATCAATTGCTGCTGTCATTTTCAGGACTGGGGCGGCGTGTATATTGGGGATGGCACCTTGATTGGTTCCCATACCGTGCTGGCAACAGTCAATCATGGATTAAAGCCTTCGGAACGGACCGATAACTTCCCTGCGCCCATTCATATTGGAAAACAGGTGTGGATCGGTTCTCATGTTACCATTCTTCCCGGCGTTACGATCGGAGATCATGCGGTTATCGCAGGCGGAGCTGTCGTAACAAAGGATGTCCCTGAAAATACCGTGGTTGGAGGCGTACCTGCAAGAATCCTGAAAAACTTGGAGGATGGACAATGAAAAAAATAATTTCCTTTTGTTTTTTATGTATCTTTTTATTGGCGTTTACTGCTTGCAGCAGCCAAGGGGCACCACGGGAGGAGCCGTCTGAGGCGGCTTCTTCCACCAATACAAACACAACATCTTCCATAGAGGAGGAAACTATGAGCACAGAATCATCAAAAGCCAATATTTTAGTCGCTTACTTTTCCAATACCGGAACAACAAAAGAGATTGCGGAAATGATACAGGAACAGACGGGAGCGGATTTATTTGAAATCATACCGGAAGACCCTTATACAGAGGAAGATCTGGCCTATTACACCGGAGGGCGGGCCGATCAGGAACAGGAAGATGCTTCTGTACGCCCGGCTATTTCCGGTAATGTGGAGCATATGGAGCAATACGATACGGTTTTTATCGGTTATCCGATCTGGCATGGACAAGCTCCGCGTATTATCAGCACCTTTTTAGAAAGCTATGACTTTGCGGGGAAAAGGCTGGTTCCTTTCTGCACTTCCCATAGCAGCGGCCTTGGTTCCAGTGCTGAGGAACTGCACGATCTTGCCCCGGAAGCAGACTGGTTGGATGGAGCGCGTTTTGCGGCGTCGTCCACAGCGGAGGAAGTCCTTTCGTGGCTGGAATCTATGGGGCTTACAGATGCAACTGCGGGTGACGTTGGAGTATTTGATTTTGATACTCGCACCGTACTATTAAACAGCGGCTATGAGATGCCGATCAATGGCTTAGGAACGTACAGCCTTCACGGAGAGGAGTGTATCAATTCTGTCACTGCGGCCTTAAACTCCGGGGTTCGTCTGATCGATACTGCCCATGCCTACGGAAACGAGGTAGAAATCGGGGAGGCGATCCGAGCTTCCGGGATTCCCAGAGAGGAGATTTTCGTCATCACCAAACTCTACCCGGATCAATTTGCAGACCCGGAAGCAGCCATCGAGGAAGCGTTGGAAAATTTAGACCTCGGATATATCGATATGATGCTGCTCCACCATCCGGGAAGCAATGATGTGGAAGCCTACCATGCGATGGAAAAAGCAGTGGAGGAAGGAAAAATACGTTCGATTGGCCTGTCCAACTGGTATGTGGAAGAATTAGAGGAATTTCTGCCGCAGGTAACGATCATGCCTGCATTGGTACAAAATGAAATCCATCCCTATTATCAGGAGAACGATGTCATCCCATATATCCAAGACCTGGGGATTGTGGTTCAGGGCTGGTATCCATTGGGCGGCCGGGGACATACGGCGGAGCTGCTTGGCGATCCGGTGATTTCAGAAATTGCCGAGGCGCATGGGAAATCCTCGGCACAGGTTATTCTTCGCTGGAATCTGCAAAAAGGGGTTGTTGTGATTCCGGGTTCCAGTAATCCAGACCATATACAGGAAAATACAGAATTATATGACTTTGCTTTGACAGAGGAAGAAATGTCCCGGATCAATGCACTGGATCGAAACGAGAAGCATGACTGGTATTAAAGGAGGGATTATCTTGAAAAAACTTGCAATTACATTCCTATTACTTTTTGCTGTGGTTCTTGGTGGGTGCGGACAGTCACCCGCAGAAACAGCGAATGAGAATAATGCGGCTTCAACAGCCGGGGAAGAAGAAATATCGGCGGATACGCCTTCCGCTGGAAATGGCGCTTCCGGGAAAAGTCTGGTTGTATATTTTTCAATGCCTGAAACCACTGAGCCGGATAATATGTCAAGAGAAGAAGAACTCAGCACGGTAGTGATTGATGGGGAGGTATTGGGGAATACCCAGTATGTTGCCTATGTGATCGAAGAACATACTGGTGCGGATATTTTCCGAATTGAGCCTGTTGATCCCTATCCTATGGATCACACAGAACTGGAAAATATCGCACAGGCGGAACAAAGAGAAAACGCAAGACCGGAAATTTCAGGAGCCATTGAAGACATGGAACAATATGATACGATTTTCTTGGGATTTCCGAACTGGTATTTTGATATGCCGATGATTATATACAGTTTTCTCGATCAATACGATCTGTCCGGAAAAACAGTGGCCCCCTTTGTTACATCAGGAGGAAGCGGATTTTCTGATGCGATCAGTACCATTCAGGCAATGGAGCCGGAGGCAAATGTAATTACAGACGGATTATCCATCTCAAGAAATACCGTGGCCGATTCCGAAACAGAGATTGTGGAGTGGCTGACGGAACAAGGATTTCTTTCATAATGGCGGTAGTAAATGAGGAGGCGGTACGATGACTTTGAAAAGAAAAATTCAAATCTTGCTGGATATTGTCATGGTCGTAAGTTTACCGTTTCTCATGGCGTATCAGTTAATAGGAGAAGCAGCCCATGAATGGCTTGGAATTTGTATGTTCCTTTTGTTCATATGCCACCACATACTGAATCTGCATTGGCATAAAAATCTGTTGAGGGGAAAGTATAACGCACTCCGCTTTACAGGAACCCTCATAGATGTGCTTTTGTTTGTGATTATGATTCTCCTGCCAATCAGCGGAATTATCATGTCTAAGCATATATTTGTATTTATAAACGCTAATTCAGGAATCAGCATAGCAAGGATCATACACCTGCTGGCTTCTTACTGGGGCTTGGCGCTTATGTCTGTCCATGCCGGTTTTCATTGGAATATGTTCCTTGGAATGTTAAATCGGTATGTCTGGAAAAGCCAAAAGTCCACACTTCGGACATGGATAGCGAGAATCTTATGTATTGCTCTTTGCGGGTATGGCTGTTTCAGTTTTCTAAAACGGCAGGTAGGCGAGTATATGTTGCTAAGATCAGAATTTGTATTCTTCGACTTTGGAGAACCGCTTGTATTTTTTGTACTCGATTATTTTGCGATAATAGGTATGTTTGGATGTGTAGGGTACTATATCTCGAAGCTCCTGAAAACAACATCAAAAGCTAAAGTGAAATTTAATCGTTTATAATGACAAGGCTATGAATGGCCTTTCAGAGCAGGTCAATCTGCCTTGTTGCGGGTTTATCTGCTTTTTTTCAAAAACTTTCCAGTTTGCACCCCTGAGATGTGTTCTGGTTATGTGAGGTTTTCCTGTTGGTTTTTATCCGTACTGTTCTTTGCTGTAGCTGTCAACGTGTTTATGAAGTGGCAGATCGATAAGATCAATATGGCGGAGTCCTTGAAAACCGTGGAATGAAGAATAATAGAAATATTTTACAAAAGAGAGGTCTTTAATGCAGATAAACACTTCTACAGACTACGCGATTCGATTGATTCTTTATTTGGCCAGCGAATCGAAAACCGTATCCTCATCTAAACTGGCTGCAGCCATCGGTGTATCACCCAGATATTTGCTCCAGATTAGTGCCAAACTCCGAGATGCCGGTTTTATAGAAGTTACATACGGTGGGAATGGCGGGGGGGGGGTGGTTCTCCCCGCCCCAAAAAAAAAGTTGGCAATA